>Ga0153916_10000009_pt1 | contig 134877 bp, 86 predicted proteins | sample Opewatmetagenome_FD_109642 | JGI IMG/M metagenome (GOLD analysis project Ga0153916, IMG submission 109642) | Freshwater wetland microbial communities from Ohio, USA - Open water 3 Core 3 Depth 4 metaG | ecosystem: Environmental > Aquatic > Freshwater > Wetlands | place: USA: Ohio, Lake Erie...
ATTCCATTTACCCAGGGCGTTGCCCTGGGCTACTCTGTTATACCCTTTCAGGGTACATATTGCATGTATTATCAAGATTTCTACTGGGGTGTTGGAGTGCACAGGCAAGCTTGCGCACTCCAAAAGAAAAATCAGGATCGCAGGGATCGTGACCTACACGCCTGTCACGAGCGCATCCCGACGATTCAGGATGACCTACTCACCTTTTCATAGAGGCTTTCTGGAGCAATATCGGCTCCGTTGCGCCAGGCAATGGTTCCGCCCTCAATTCGAGCCTTGCGGAATATATTCAAATCTTTGATGGCTTCGAAGATGGGACCTCTAGTCAGATATTCTGCAAAGTCCACCTCCCCTTCCAAACCATCATCGAACACGATATGGAAGATGTAATCCCGTCGGTAATGGATGGATATGACTTCGTTCAAGTTCCACATGGTTCTCTCAGTCCAAGGGCGCGATAGGCTTGATTTCCTTTCCTGCCCTTGCCAACTCCCAATTTTCATTCAATTCCGACACATGTAAATCAATCCACTCGCGAATTAACCTGAGCGCGGTTCGAGAATCGAGTGCACCCCGCAACACATTTCCATTGAAATCAAGAAGCACTTTCCTGTCTTGATATTCTGCATGGAGATGCGGTGGATTGTGTTCATCGTAGAACATACGAATAATTATACCGAAGAATCTGGAAATTTCAGGCATTTCAATATCCTTTTTAAACACAATATACCGCTTATTTCCCGATAAGTCAAGAGGACTTACTATAGGATCGCGGGGATCCTGATCTACTCACCAGACACCCCTTCTTTTCCTCCCTGCAGATAGCAGGGGGGAGGTCATTGATCTACGCGGGGGTTTCTACGACACTATGTAGCCAGAGTTCTGATTCGCTCAGGTCAACATTATCATCCCAGACCACCCCATAGCCGGATTTTTCTATTTGCACGTTCCTAAAAAATCCCTCATGGTGCAGTCTTTGAAAGGCGGATTCCTTCAAAAGAGGCTGGCAATCATATATCCTGACCTCACCATTTTCAAATTCCACCCGAAGTTTCCTGTCAGGCAAGGGGTGTACACTCTTGATCTTGGGAAAATTCGACGTCATCGTTAATCCAATCCGGGAAGCGGTTTATAACTCTGGGTCTGCCACATCTCCAGCAAGTCCTTTTGGTACATTTTCGCCCATTCCCGCACCAGCCGGGTCGCTCGGTCTGGCAAGTCACCTTCCATTGATTCGAGAGTCTGTATGTCAAAGACCCCATTGAACTCGCCATAAATGGCATGGAAATGCGGAACGCCGTGTTCCTTGAAGTACATCTTGATAAGAATCCCATAAAATCTGGCTATGACTGGCATATGACTCTCCAAACAAGCCGTTTGTCTACTCACTATTTCAACGGTATGGCTGGCAGGCGCTTCAGAGTCTTGTTGGCGGGGTCGATGACAATTCCGACCGATTCCAATGCTGTAACACCTAAGATGGGATCGCAGTCGGCGTCGCCGAAAATGATACGCCCGGCGGTGATTTCACCCATGAATTCTATACGCACCAATCCATAGTAGTACTCTTTCACGCTGCCGTCCGCCAACTCATAAGACATCTTTCCTTCACGACGCACTCCAATCCGCTCCAATTCGGCAGCTTTAACCATAGAATCTGCGGCGCCGGTATCCACCAGGAATAGGTCCTCGTATATGCCATCAGGGGTCTGAAGGCTGGTCACTTTGGTGGTGACTTTAGTTAGTCCCATGAGTTGCTCCGATCGTGGCAAGTTTCTACGATCCTCATCATGAGTCTTGGGCTCGATACCAATATACAGTTAGATGAGTGAAAAGTCAAGATAATTCGTGCCCGTGACGGGGAAAAGGAGATTGCTTCGCCGGGCTCGCAATGACGGATGAAGCCTGGATTCCAGCCTTCGCTGGAATGACACGGAAATATGAAGAGTGTCGGGTTTCAAGGGAATCCGACCTACCAGATGCGACCCTCTATTGTCCCTCCCCGCGAGTGGCACGGGCGAAAAGCAGGAATACAGCGACGGTGGTCATTGCCAGGTTTTCGATAATCTTCTGCAAGCCCACCTGATGGGCACGAGCGATCTGGCTGGCAGTGTGCCCGAAACAACCGCAATCAATGTCCAATCCACGAATCACCGCAGAGATCACCACCGAAGTGAATACGATAAGCAGCCCCAGAATCACCACATTCCCGCCTTTTTTCCATACCCCAAGAACCGTTGACACACCCGCCAGAATTTCGATCCAGGGCAGCCATAACGCTGCCAGATTATAGCTCCAGGACGGCATGAATCGGTAGTTGCGGATATCCCTGGCGAAATCGTGCACCTCGAGGATCTTGGGAACGGCAGAATATATGAAGATCAAGCCCAACGCGATCGTAAGCAACGGGATCAGCCCGACTCGACCCACCAGGAATCGAAGCAGGATTACCCAAAAATATATAAGCAACAGCGCACCCACGCCATTCGTTACGACGTGGGATGACCAATGGGCGACTGAAAAAAGGAATTGCAGCCCATCAACCAAAGCTGCCAGGGGCCATAACAATAATAGGGGTCGAACCGCAACTCCGGAAGATCCAAACAGAAAGACGATTGCAGCGGCATACAGCGCCAGGAAAATGACGATCCTTGGCACGACGGACATCCGATCGTTCCAATTCATGGCGTCCCCCCTTTGGTGACCGGCAGTCCAGAAGTACTCCATTCCGCCCACCCCTCTTCGTACTCAAAGACCCTGAGATACCCACGTTGTATCAGATACATCGAAAGGTCATAAGATAGATCGCAGTCGCGCCCATCGCAGTAGATGATCACCATGGTATCCTTGGGGATTTCCGAAAGCACCGTCTGGTAGGAATCGAGTCTCTCGAAGGGGATGCTGATCGCCCCGGTGATATGACCGGCGGCGTAAGACTCGGGCAAACGGGCATCGATAATCACCGCATCCTGCCCGCGATGCTTCTCGACATCTTCGAGGCGGATCAGGACGGGGAAAGACGCCCCGGTTGAATCCCTCAGAGAATCAAGCATAACAGGTTTAAGTTCCTGCATTGACATTTTCGTGGAGATCCACGGCACTTGGTCGGAGCGGATAACATTCGATAATCCGCCGATCACGACTGCAACGATCACGATCACAAGAGCTTGCTGGACGGCTGACTTCATCTGGGAAGACTGTGGTTATTTTCGTGGTGGGTCAGAATACTGACCAGAATTTTGAAGGCGTCATCCGGGGAATCGCACATGTGGAAGAGCTTCAAATCCTCGGCACGGATCGTTCCCCATTTGATCATAGTGTCGAAATCGATCACTTTGTTCCAATATTCGCTGCCGTACAGAATAAGGCACAAGGGCTTGGTGACCTTTTGAGTCTGCACCAATGTCAGCACCTCGAACATCTCATCCAGCGTCCCGAACCCGCCGGGAAACATCACCAGGGCTTTCGCCAGATACATGAACCAGTACTTCCGCATGAAGAAGTAATGGAACTCGAATCCCAGGTGAGGCGAGATGTAGGGATTGGATTGCTGCTCGTGAGGCAGACTGATACACAAACCGGCGCTTTTCCCACCCGCCTCGTACGCACCACGATTGGCGGCTTCCATGATCCCCGGTCCTCCTCCGGAACATACCATGAAGTACCTCGAATTGCGGGGTCGTTTTCTGTCCCATTCCGTGATCATCCTTGCCAGCGTCACAGCGTCATCATAATATCGCGACAGATGCACCGAGGCGTTGGCGGATTCCAGGCGGCTCAGTTGATCGGACGACGGGGATGCCACTCCTGCCAGCTCCTGCTCAACCCGGGAAAGTTCCTGTCGGGCGGCGTCCGGTGGCTTGGCGCGGGAAGACCCGAAAAACACGATAGTATCCGATACCCCTTCCCGGCGAAACCGCTGCGCAGGTTCCAGATACTCACACAACATGCGGACGGTTCGACCGTCGGCGGAATGCAGGAAGTTCTTGTTATTATAAGCTTTGACAAGCTTCTGGCGTTTTGGTGCCATAACATCTCTCTCGAATGAAATGATTAATAGCATGTCAGGCGAGGGCGCCTGACACCACGTTACAATACTCGCAATGACAGACCGGTTTCCGCAGGGTGAGGACACCCTGCGGCAAATTAGTGCACGGCGTAGCCAGCCCCTACGCGCAGCCCACGAACATCTGACAGCACATAAGATTGCGTGTCAGGCGAGGGCGCCTGACACCGCACAAGATGTAACCCCCCTTTTGTTCCCCCCTACAATAGCAGGGGGGAAGGCTTAAAATGGAGATACTACATTTCTTATTATCGGCAGAAATCGCGGCTGGCGCACCCTAATAATACTGCCAGCCTCAAAACGGGTTCCGAATATGCCGACGCCGCGCTACGTCCTGCTGAAAACGACTTTTCCCTTCAGGTCCCGGCTGGCGTGCATTAGGTCGGTCTGACCTCTGCGCACCACGATACCCACTGCCTCTTTCTTATTCCTGAAATCGTACAATCGATCCAGCCAGGTGCGAAAGAGCTGCTGCAGTGTTGCCTTATTGGCATCATACGTCTGCAGGAAATCGCCGGTGGTGTATAGGAGGATCAAGCTGGAGTCCGCACGGACCTGCGCCCCGATAATTCCATAAGGCTGAAACGCAATCGTCACCGCTGCCTCGAATTCTGGTGCAGATGTATATGGTGACGTCTTGCCGCTTTTCGAACAGCCCAGGAACAAGCACAGCAGACAGGCTGATGCCACAAGGACAACGACGCTCCAATGGGTGGCTTTCCGGATCATAACCGACTCGACTTATTATGATTAGAATGTCATTCGGAAATATCCTTCGAACCGGCGATCCACACCGGGATCCTCGAGGTAGAGGATCCCCGGACCGACATCGGCGAAACGGCTTTCGATGCGCAGCGCAATCTCCTGGACTTCCCCGGAAGAGCCCCACCGGATTTCCAAATACCCTGCCGGGGAAACAGGGGGCAACAACTCTGTCGAAAATGATACCCACAGTCCGTCCTGGCGGATTGGGTACCACTGGCGCCAAACGTCGCCGCCGACGCTCACCGAATGATGTAGAAAATATCCGCCGCCAATCAAAGTTGGACCACTGAAATATCGATCCCAACCGGATAGCGCATGTATTGATAGAATCGGGTCGGGTCGAATGGTCAGGAGCGACTCCAGCGACCGTTGGTTCTCTCCGATCACCTCTCCCGACACATCGACAGTCATCCAATCTGCGGCATCGAAAGTAGTTCTCAACTGGCGATCCGGGATGACGGTCGGACTATCGGTTGTACCGTGGATCGTGCCCTGAATTGCGATCGGATGACCGGAATACGCACCCGACAAAACCAAGTCCACGGAATCGGGTATCTGAGCCTGAGCGCCCGAATATGCTGACCACGGACCCAACACCCATCGGGTGATATTCCGAATGTCGTGCGTCGAGGCGACACTCCCGCCCGTCCATTCCCAACTGCCGCCAGTTGTGATCCGCTGCCATGCTCGATTGGCTCGAATGGATCCCCGATATGCTGCCCGATTCAGATACTCATAATGGTATCCCAGGCTGACCTCGTGCAACCAGTGCTGGAAATCCATCAGCAACGACTGCTGGTCTGTGGTTTGACCTGCCAGTGCATATGTCGCCCATCGATTTCCACTGACTCCCAATTCTCCCCACCGCCATTCGTCCAAGTCCCCGGTTCCCCATTGAACATCGGTTTCGTAGCTAAGAGTATGCCCCGTTCTGACGATCGATCCGCCCCACAAATCGCCGACTGGACCGTCCTCGAAGCGCACTCCTGCCTGATAACCGTCGTTAGTACCTATTCCCAAGCTTCGACGGACAATCGTCCGGAACGGACGCTCCTCCTGATATTCGAGGAACCGACCATCTCGGGTCGCCAATGCACCTCCAAATCGCCGAAGATTCTGATCCCCCCAGAAACCTTCGCCTTCCAAAGATACTTCTGCATTTCCAACCTGGCGGCGGAACCTCGTTCGATGCGGGATTCTGAAGTCAGCCGCCTGCGTAGAAGACGTCATGTCGTCCGCCATACCGAGCATATATTGCACCAGCGCTTCGCCGCCGCCTTCCACTCCCCACCGATCTCGCATCCAGGGATCCAGAGTCTCGGTCATGCCATAATGGATATTGCTCAGGATCTCCCCTTCCATGCGTGCTCGATCCCGGGGCGACATCAATCGGAAACGAGTATCCAGGTCGGGGAGCCAGGCGACTTCCTCCAGAAACGACGGCTCTTCCAGACGGCGCTCAGGCACCCAAATCCCGGGCGGACCGCTGCCGAATTCGAGGGAGCCTTCGCCATCAATAGCTACAAAGACCCTGCCCGATTGATATTGGTATGATTGGCCTTGCCCGCGAAATCTGACCATACCCGGATCGCCGATTCCGCGAAACCTTATCTCCACGGAGTCGAGACCGCTTTCAATGTATCCACACCATCGAATCCCGTCCTGCCAGAATGTCCCGCTAACACGGCGGGATGCCTCTATAGAAATACCCAATTGGTCGCAGTAATTGGCATCTCGGAACGAAATTGCCGCGATATTTCCGGATGCGTCCTTTCTCAGCCAGATTCGGGCTGCGTCAGTGCTTACCCCGCCTCCACTGACCTCTGATCCATCTCCGACGATGATCACATCTTCGAACCGATTCCCGCGGCTCACTCTGGGAAAATATCCTTCGCCGTAGCCGCTTTCGTCGATTCCGTCCAATAGCCAGCCAGCAGCCCTCGAAGACCCCGAAACCGCCAGAGGGGTCACACGCACGCCGTCATCGGGAATCAGGAGGAAAACCGCTTGCTCAGGATCACCCCATGCCATTTCGACCCGCTGATGCAATTGGCGGTGATTGGGTTGATAGGAATGGTAGGATTGGGAGATTGCCGAAATTGCGGGCGCGGAAGTGGGCGTCAAAGGCATAACGCTCAAGGACGCATCGACATTGTCCCAGCGATAGCCGCCCTGAGTGCCCGGTATCACATCAGCCGGCGCTTGGAACAGCGACACCATATTGGCATCGGAATTCCCCGGCGCCAGGTCCTCCAATAGGACATAGGTGTGACCCGGAACCAGCACGCGCCGGACGACCGGCTGGTTCCCGTACTGCATGTCAACCCGGCATCCTCCCACCACCGATCCGTCGAAGGCACCTCTCATCGATCCGCCCGGATCGCCGCCCCGGAGAGGATTTCTCTCCGGACCGCGACCATCCATTAATATCATATTGTGCGATCCCGGATCGCGATAGCCTTCGTAATCGGGATCGTTGGTACCGCCAGGTCCGTAACCCGCATCCACCAGTAGCGGATGGCTGCCTTTCTGGATCAGTAGATTCCCCGGGTCAACCTGCTCGTGGCGACCTCCAAATGTGGAATATGCCTCGCCTAACAGCAGTACCTGGAAGGCATCCTCATCCCACCCATTACGAAATACCGCTGCCCCTCCGTCCGGAAAAATGCGGCTGGGCGGACCGCCCGGCGGTCGAGCCTGCGCCATAATCGACGCGAATGCCAGAGCATCGACCATATTAGGTTGATATTGCACGTACAGGTGTTCCCGACGCTCATAACTCCATCGGATGATTTCCGGATTCCGTGCCAACGGAACCAGAAGCGGTTCCCAGAGGTTGATTTCCGTCCACCCGTCGTCTGTCGGAGATATCGAACCATCAGGATTGCTGGTGAAGATCATCCAATCGAACAGCGCATTCAACCGGGGATGACGGGCAAGATTCCGATGATAGATGCGGTTGACGTATTGATAGTACGGCAGCAATCCCGACACGCTGTACCGGGCGTAGTCCGGACCTTCGCGATAGGTGCCATCCGGCACCACCTGGGCGGCAATAGCGTAGCTTTGCAACGCCATCGCCGCGTCCAGCCATTCCTGAGCAGTCTGCTTTCCGGTTTCGGCTTCGGCTTCGCCTGCCAGAATCAGCGCCATTGACGCCACGCCTGCGGAAATAACCACCGCATGATTGTCCGGAGGAACCAACGGCATCCGACCCACCAGACGGTTACAAGCGTCCGCAAATCTGGCGGCAGTCTGAGCCCTCAAGACCGGATCAATATCCTCCATGGTCAAATCGAACGCCGCGGCATAATACAGCAGCGCCGACCCTATTTCCAAATCATCGCCCCAGCCGACGCCAGCGAACCCGCCTTGGAACGACACGACTTCCGGCAAAGCGGCAATCGCCCGGAAAGCGTGTTCCGCTGCCGACAAATACCGATGGTCATTGGTCATCCGATACGCTGCCGCCAGAGCCTTGACCGACGCCGCCCGATTCTTCTCCAACATGCCAGGATCATCCAATCCGCCGTTGACCCACCGATCCGCCTCCGAGATAATCAACCGGTAATACCCCTGCCACGGCTCTTGATACCGGAATCCTTCGACTCTGGAAAAATCCATCAGGCGTGGATGTGACAGCTCCGGATCAAGGATCAATCTGGGATATTCCAATCTTGCCAGAGGCAACAGCTGACCGGGATCGATGCCACGGACGTCGGCTTGAATCGGACCAACTGCCAGCGACGTCAAGACGCTTCTTAGCCACGACGGAGTATCGACGCTATCCGGCTTGCTACGAATCGGTTGCCCTAAGAGGTTGCCGCAGTTTGCCAATAGCATCCCTAATGTCAATGTCAAAGAACCTGTAAAGAACATCAACGGCGGCGTACCCCGTCGTCGGGGATGACTGCCGCCGTATATGTCTTCTCCAAATCCCACGGCAGGATCGGTTACTTCAGAAGTATCAGTTTCCGAACCACCTGGTCGGAACGATCCGACAATATCACCCAGTAAATCCCGGAAGCATGGCGATCTGCGTTCCAGGACACTTTCGTAATCCCCTCGGGCTGATACCCGTCCACTAACGTCGCCACCTCCCTGCCCAGCAGATCGTAGATCTTCAACGAAACCGATCCCGAGTGACTAAGTCGTATGATGATATTGGTCGCCGGATTGAACGGATTGGGATAGGGTGGATCCAGCGAAAAGCTTTTCGGGGTCAGCACATCGACATTGGGAGGCACCGATCCATAGGGAGGGTACTCCACGATGGCTCGGATGAAGTAGGTTTCCAGATAGGGATTCCATGTGACCGTCACCGGATCGAAGTCCCAGGCTCGACCATTGTTGTAGTTATCGTATCCCAGCGCGGTGATGGTATCCACCACTCCATGACTGACCACGAAATCCCCCTGCACGATAATCTCCGCCGTGTCCACCAAGAAGGTATTGAAGCCGGCTACCGTGGAAGTGTCGTCCCACTCCAGCAGTGTATCCGCGGGACTCGAGCCCGACCAGCCGTAGATCGCGGGATGGAACGCGCCCGGGATCCAATGATAGTAGATCACCGCCAGGATCTTACATTCAGTCTGAGCGGTATCCAGCGACAATCTAACTGCCATCCGATAACCCGGACTCCAGTAATAAGCGCTGACCGGTTCGCCGTCGTCGAAAATCAAGGTGTCATATTCCCCGTCAGTCAGCCAGGGCAGCAAGTTCGTCTGATTGCAGGCATCGCCGGACAGATCTGCTGGTGTCAGGTGGGGACACCTGACACCACTTTCTGGGAGTGGGATCGTGACGTTCCGTTTAGGAACCAGCGCACGATCCGACGACGTGCCATCCCCGATCCTCAGCTCATCGTCAGCCCCCTGCGCCAGCGACCACAGCGTGCACACGGCAATTGCCGCCAAAAACACACTACTTCCGACCTGCTTGTAAGCCATATATCATCCTATCCTTGATGAGTACGACGCAAGAACGTCCCTTCTTTTTGTCAAATACCATTATACGAAATAGTCCGGCAAAAGTCAAGGACTTCGAATTATTTTGCACTGACGAAAGATTTCTGTTGACTTGAATTATTTTCTTGACTATCTTATTGCCGATTCAAATCGCGCGGGTGATTTATATCCAGTTCACGACGAAGCAAAACGATATTTCCCAAATACAAATCCAAGAAATCATACAAGGGAGCCTGCTATGAAGAAGACACTGCTTCTGAGCGTTTTGTCTGTGCTCGCCGTAAGCCTCCCAGCACTTGCCATCATGGTGAGTGTGTCTCCTCATTTCGCCACGGTACCGGTGGGAGAGAGCATCCAGTATGAAGCGGCTGCATATGCCGAGCCGGGACAGCCTCCGATTCCGGTGGATGAATGGACGTGGTCGGTGGCACCGGAGAGCTTGGGGACGATTTCCGAAACGGGTCTATTTGAAGCCACTCACATGGGTCAAGGGCATGTGCAAGCCTCTTGTGTGATCGAAGGCGAGACCTACACCGGCATGGCGATGGTGCACGTCGAGGGCGAGCCGCCTCCGCCGCAGATTATTGTCGAAGTGTTCCCTCATTTCGCGACGGTTGCAGTTGGCGCAGAGGTACACTACACCGCCACCGCACACGAAATGATGGGTCCTCCGATTCCCGTGGATGAGTGGACCTGGTCAGTGGAACCGGAGAGCTTGGGAACGATTTCCGAAACCGGCGTTTTTGTAGCCACCCACCTGGGTCAAGGTCATGTAATCGCCTCTTGCGTCATCGAAGGCGAGACCTACACCGGAATGGCGATGGTGCATGTCATTGGCGAACCGCCCCCGCCCCAGATCATCGTTGACGTATTCCCTCATTTCGCGACCGTTGCGATCGGCGGAGAAGTCCACTTCACCGCCACTGCGCACGAAATGATGGGACCGCCGATTCCAGTAGATAACTGGACGTGGTCGGTGGAACCTGAAAGCTTGGGAACCATTTCCGAAACCGGTGTTTTTGAAGCCACCCACCTGGGTCAAGGACATGTGATCGCCTCCTGCGTCATCGAGGGCGAAACCTACACCGGAATGGCGATGGTGCATGTCATGGGCGAACCACCACCGCCACCGCCGATCTTTGTGACGGTATTTCCATGTATGGCAACCGTTCCCGTGGGCGGCGAGCTGCAATTCATTGCCACTGCTCGTAACGATCCCTGGGGTCCGCCAATCCCAGTCGATGAATGGACGTGGACGGTCGAGCCCGAAAGCCTGGGAACGATTTCCGAAACTGGTCTTTTCGAAGCTACTCATGTGGGTATGGGGCATGTCTATGCCTCGTGCGTGATTGAAGGCGAAACCTATACCGGAAGCGCCTGGATACATGTCATGGGCGAGCCTCCGCCTCCACCTCCGATTGTGGTTAGCGTTTGCCCGTGGATGGCAACGGTCCCGGTGGGCGGCGAACGTCAATTCTTCGCCTGGGCACATCATCCATGGCAGCCGCCGATTCCGGTCGATGATTGGACCTGGTCAGTGGAGCCGGCAGAGTTGGGTACCGTGAGCGATAGCGGCTTATTTGTGGCTGCCGCCGCCGGTGAAGGACACGTCATCGCGTCCTGCGTCATCGAAGGCGAAACCTACTCCGGGTTTGCCGTGGTCCATGTGATCGGCGAACCACCGCCTGGCGGAACCATTTCAGGAACAGTGACGAATGAAGCCGGAGAGCCAATTGCCGGCGCCCATGTCCGCGCCTTTGGCGGCAACATGTGGCATCCTTATATCGCGGTCACTGGAGATGACGGCACCTACGAACTCGCGAATTTGCCCGTCGGAACCTATATTCTGCGCGCTTGCGCCTTCGGATACATCGGCGAATACTGGGATAATCAGCCCACATGGCATACCGCCGACGAAATCGAAGTCACCGGACCGGATTTCGAATTCACTGCCGACTTCGAATTGGCGGATGGTCCGGGCGGTCCGTTCCTGATCGCAGGTACCGTTCGTGATGACCAATCGAATCCCATCGCCGATGCTTTCGTATTCGCAGTGGGATCGGGCAGCCAGCTGTACTTCGCAGAGGCAGATCCGGAAGGCAATTTCGCACTCCAGGTTCCCGAAGGTCAATACCAGGTCTGGTCGGAATTCCCCAACTTTGATGATCAATGGTATGACCATGCGCCGACAAGCGCTCAGGCATGGACGGTGGAAGTAGGTGCTGTACCCAGTATATCTTCCATCGATTTCGACCTGATCCCGGTCGCGGCAAGCATCGAGAATCCAGGCGCAGTCACCACAGTGACTCAGTATCGCCTGGATGCGCCGTATCCGAACCCATTCAATCCCACTACCACGTTGACCTACAGCCTGGCAGCAGGATCGGATGTGACACTGAAGGTGTACGACGTGCTGGGACGCGAAGTCGCCACGCTGGTCAATGACCATCAGAATGCCGGCGACTATCGGGTCACGTTTGATGCCAGCCATCTGGCATCCGGCAATTATTTCCTTGTGCTGAATGCCGATGGTCAAGTCGCTGCCCGCAAAATGACGTTACTCAAGTAAGCAATCTCGTTGACAAAGAAAGCCCCGCAGGATTTGCCCCACGGGGCTTTTCTTTTGGAGGGGGCGCCTTTGGAGTGCGCAAGTCATACTTGCGCCTTCGCTTTGGGAAGCCATGCTTGCCAATGCCAAAGCACGGCTTTGGCACCGTAAAGCGGCAGCATGGCTGCCGCACTCCAAAACTACTTCAGCAGCACCATCTTCTGTACAGCGGAGAATTCCCCGGCTTGCAGACGATAGAAATACACTCCCGATGCCAAGCCGGAGCCGTCGAATGTGACTTGATGAGTTCCCGCCAGTTTGTATCCGTTCGCCAGCACTACTACCCGCTGACCCAATATGTTGTACACGAACAGATCCACCCATCCGGCAGAAGGCAACTGAAACGCAAACCTGGTGGCAGCATTAAACGGATTGGGATAGGCGGGCAGCAGGGAATAGGTGACGGGCGCTTGGATGGGGTCGTGATTTGGAACTGATGTCGCCTGGGAACAGTCGAAAATCTCGAAATGGTCGTAATCAGCGACATAGGCATAATAACCTGACGCCGCCACGCCTTGTGCACCACCTGGGGTATTATAATACCCTACCTCGACTGGGTTAGCAGGATTAGCCGCGTTCACCACTCTAAGACCCCCATACCAGTCCGCCACATAAACGTAGTTGCCGGATACCGCAACGCCATAAACCCAACTTGGAGTATCATAATGACCCACCTCTATAGGGCTGACAGGATTAGCCACATTCACTATCCTAAGACCGGCACTATAATCTGCCACATAGGCATAGCTGCCCGATACTGCCACGCCACAGGCAAAATCCGGGGCTTCACAATACCCAACCTCTATCGGATTTTCTGGATCAGATACATCCACCACCCAAAGACCCCCAGCCTGATCCTCATCAAGATACGCATCCGCTAAGTAGGCGTAATTACCAGATATCGCTACATCCATTATATAGCCTGGAGGTTCATAATACCCCACCTCTACTGGAGTGGCGGGATTAGCCACATTGACCGCTCGGAGACCAGCATACCAATCCGCTACATAGGCGTAACTATCTGATAGCGCAATGGCGCAGGCATAGCCCGGCGTATCATAATACCCTACCTCTATAGGACAAGCGGGATTCGCTACGTTTAGGATCCGGAGACCCGCACGCTGATCCGCCACATAGGCGTAGTTGCCGGATACCGCCACGCCAGTAGCCCAATCTGGAGTAGCACAATGCCCTACCTCTAAGGCAGTTCCTGGATTAGCCACATTCACCACGCGAAGAGCTCCTTTCCAATCAGCCACATAAGCATAACTGCCAGATACCGCTATATCTTGGACTTGAGGTGGGGAATCATAATAGCCCACCTCTACGGGACTTTCGGGATTAGCCACGTTTACGATGCGAAGACCGGAATCCGAATCCGCCACATAGGCGTAGTTACCAGATACGGTCACGCTCCATGCTTCGTCTGGCGTTACATAATAACCCAGCCTCACAGGACTTTCGGGATTAGCTATGTTCACCATTTGAATACCGGAATCCCCGTCCGCCACATAGGCGCAATTTCCCACTACCGCCACGCCAAGCGCTCTACCCGGGGTATCATAATACCCCACCTCAACCGGGCTTTGGGGATTTGCTATATTCACCACCCGAAGTCCAGAATCCCCATCCGCCACGTAGGCGTAGCTACCGGATACCGCTACGGCCTTGACATAGCCTGGGGTATCATAATACCCCACCTCTATGGGATTAACGGGATTACTGACATCCACTACCCGAAGACCCTCAGTGGCAGCCGCCACGTAGGCGTAGCCACCATATACCGCGACGCCCTGCGCGATACCAAAAGTATTACAATAGCCAACCTCTACCGGACTTTGCGGATTCGCTATATTCACCACCCGAAGTCCGTATCCCTCATCCGCCACATAGGCATAATCACCAGATACTGCCACGGCATAGGAAAGACCTGGAGTATCATAATACCCTACCTCTACAAGATGTGACGGACTTGCCACATCCACTACCCGAAGACCAAAATACCAAGCCGCCACATAGGCGTAGTTGCCCGACACTGCCACATCCCAGGCTGAACTTGGGGCATTATAGTATCCCATCTGGACTGGATTAGCGGGATTAGTCACGTTTACCACCTGAAGACCCGCATTCCCATCTGCCACATAAACATAATTGCCCACTACCGCCACACCACGGGCATAGTCCCAATCATTATAAAGACTCCCCACCATCGTAACATTCAAGCTGTCTTGGGCTGCCGCCGGAAACACCCCGAACAGTAGTTGCATCACAAACACGATGCCAAAGACAATAGTTACCCGCTTCATAATCACCGCCCTTCTTATGTTGAATTGTTGCTGCCAGGTTTTAAGCAAAGCGTAACTTGGCAGACACCCGTCTCACCCGCCAGGTTACATCCCGAAACGGGATTTGAAACCTGGCGGGAACCACGGGACGGACGACCCTGCAACCCCAGATTATTAGGCGGCAGCATGGCTGCCGAACTCCAAAATTACTTCAACAGCACCATCTTCTGTACTGCCGAGAATTCCCCCGCCTTTTGACTTGTGTCATTCCCGCGACTTGTCCGCCTCAAGTGGAAAGCGGGAATCCAGGCGCGGTTGGGTGTCAGGTGGGGACACCTGACACCACAGCCGAATGTCGGGTTTCAAGGGAACCCGACCTACTTCATTAGCACCATCTTCTGCGCCGCAGAGTATTCCCCCGCCTCCAATCGACAGAAGTACACCCCGGACGCCAAACCCGATCCATCGAAAGTGACCTGATATGTCCCCGCGGACTTCATGCCATTGACCAACGTCGCAACCTTCCGACCGGCAATATCGTACACCGACAGATTCACCTGAGAGTCGTTCGGTATCGTGAAGCCCAACGTCGTGGTTGGGTTGAAGGGATTCGGATAAGCCGGCTGCAGTCGGAACGAGACCGGGAGACTATTCTGTCCGGAATTGCCGACCGACACGGAACCCTCCACCACCGTAATCCTTTGATCCGCCGGCAGATCCGTCATCATGTCCATCCGTCCGGATGACCACATGACATAGAGGCTGTCCACCACGGAATGGCTGCCCAGCCCGAGTTGCACATACGGCGCATTGGAGCAGCTCTCCCCGCGACCACCTCCCACATCTCGCCATTGCACCAAGTCGCCTGCCACTGCTTTCACTCGGGAGCCCAGACCTAACCCATTGGAATCGGATCCCCTGAGCGCTATTTGCAGCCAATGATTGCCGTTTCCGCCGTTCAGGAATAACCGATTGGGGGAATTACCGGAGCCGTATTTCATCAGGTAGATGTCCAGGAAGCCGTCGGCATTGATGTCCCCCACTGCCGCCGCGCAAGCTTCGCTGTTGTCCAGCGTCAATCCGGCTTCGGAAGCGACATCGGTGAAGGTGCCGTCCCCGTCGTTGTGCCAGAAATAGGTCGAGCCAGAATTCGAATCAAATGTCACGATATCCAACCACCCATCATTGTCGAGATCGGCAACGACTCCACGGTATGACGGTGCGAGCGGATCGATCCCCGAGGCATTGATGATGTTCGCAAAATGCATCGGGCTGTCCTGCCTGTATAAGCATTCTGCGGTTTCCCCGTACTCCAGATAAGTGATGCAGAAGATGTCAAACCAGCCGTCATTGTCGAAATCCCCGACTAACGGATGCTTGAATTCCTCGGGATATCCTGCGATTCCGGCTGACTGCGCGATCTCGTTCATCGCAGGATATTCGATCCGGAACAGCCAATTGGGCGAGCCAAAATTGCCCTGCAAAAGGTCCAGGTCGCCGTCGTTATCGAAATCGCAGAAGTTGGCATCATTGGCAAACCAAAGAGGCGCGCTGCTTCGCCATACTTCGTTGAATTCGCCGTGTTCGATGTTCTGATAGAGAATGCCGTAGAAGTTCCAGAAATCCCGAACCACCACGTACAGGTCCAACAGACCGTCATTATTGACATCCCCGACGTCAGCCGCACTCAAATACAACCCACACACCACCGAAGGAGGCAACATGTCCGTGAACGTGTTATCGTGATTGTTTCGATACAGCATGTTGTGACCGTCCATGGTGAAGATGAACAGGTCCTGCCAGCCGTCATTATCCACATCAGCCACCCTGACAGCAAACGGGAACTGCGGCTCCGCCACTCCCGCGGTTAGGGTAATGTCAGTGAACGTCATGTCGCACTGGTTCAGATAGAGGAAATTCCTGAATCCGGGCTGATGGTCATTGATCAGATGGATGTCGTCCCACCCGTCATTGTTGACATCCAGGAACGCCGCCCCCATAGCCATCTCGCTGTTGTCCACCCCTGCCGCTGGGGCGATGTCCTGGAATACGGGAATCTGAGCAAAGCTTGAGCCGATGCACAGCATCGAGACGAAGCAAAAAGCGTTAGCAGCACTGAATCTCATGGTGCACCTCCGTTGATTGATCCTGTTATTCCCGCGGCTTGTCCGCCTAAGGCGGAAAGCGGGAATCCAAGTCTGTGGCATGAGCGTCTCGCCCATGCTCCAATGGTCATCCTGAACGAAATGAAGGATCTCGTGCCGCAGGGCTTGCCCGCCTTCGGCGGGTAAATCCTCACCTTGCAGATGTATGGGTCAAAGGGATCCGGACCTACTCACTTCATCAATACCATCTTCCGGGTCCGATTTGCATCTCCATATTGAAAACGAGCGAAATACATCCCCGAAGACAGTCCCGAACCGTCAAACACTATGCTGTGTTCACCGACCGTCATCACCGCATCCACCAGTACCCGCACTTGCCTACCGGTAACATCGTAAATGGTCAACTTCACGTGGCTCGTGTATGGCAGGGAGAACCTAATGACGGTGCTGGGATTGAAGGGATTAGGAAAGCATGGATACAATTTTAACTCATTTGGGACTACTTCTGGTTGTGATGGTATTGCCGACAAAGTATCGTATTGAAAAACCTGGAATCTGCCTCCACCTGCGGTTAGAAGGTACGACCCTAAAATATCTATATCCTGTATGCAATCTATGGTGACGGCATTGGGATAATAGTAATAGCCAACGGTAACCGGATTAAGCCGGTCTGTGATATCTTTCGCCCTAAGTCCATCGGGACCAAAGGTCATCAACATGTTGCCACTGGCAGCCACTAACCAGGTATTTTCCGGAATCGAATTCACTTCCGTAGGATGGGAAGGGTCGCTGGCATCGACAACCCGTAATCCGCCTGTTCCCCTCGCCGCATAGATATAATTGCCATTGGGAGCTAAATCCAACATATTACTGCTGCCGCTGAAATTGCAGGAACCTAACAATTGCGGAGTTGTCGGGTTGGAAAGGCTATAGATAGCGAAACCGTAATAAGTGCTGACGTACAGAAATCCATTTGCTGCGCCATGGACAGCAGCATAGAAAGGATTAATAAAGTTTACAGATTCCGGCGCTGCGGGATTCGCAAGACTATAGATTCGAAGAATGTAGTGAGTATCACTCACATAAAGATAATCACCCGCGGTGACTAGCCACCCTATATCATCTGCAGGGTAGTCAATAGCGGTAACAAAATCCGGCTGATTTGGATCACTGATATCAAACACGTAGAAGCCTTGCGTCGCACATGCCGTATAGGCATAATTCCCTCGAACCGCAATGTCATATACTATATTGGAGCATTCTTCATTTGACACCCCGAGTTCAAAGGCTTCTGCTGGATTGGAGAGGTCGACCGTGTGTAAGATTGACCAGCTTCCTGCCAAGTATCCGATACTTCCGTTGACCGCCATCCGATAAAAGTAACCTTTAGTACCAAAGGTGCCTACCTCCGTCGGTGCTTGCGGATTCGTAATATCTATTACAAGCAAAGATGGCTCATGGGCACACATATCTCCTGCACCGATAAGATTGCCGGAACTGCCAAGAGAAGTGTTAACTAGAATCTGCGGACCGAAGGTGCTTTCGAAAACCGGTTGAGCCGGATTTGCTATATTCCAAATGTGCAGACCATAGTATTTCGATACAATGGCATAATTTCCGCTGGCAGTTACCGCTGGGCAATCACCAGAGTCGCACGAGCCAACTTCGAACGGCTGTAAAGGGTTGGATACATCGATAATGCGCAATCCGTCTGCCCAGGTGCCAGCATAAACATAATTTCCAGAGATTGTGGCTGCCCTGACATGGAATTGAGAATCAACCTCAGCCACTTGGACTGGGAGAGTAGGATCGCTGATATCCCACATAGACAGCCCCATGTAACTTAGACACACATATTCTCCCACCATGCCAACAGCTTGAAGATTATAGGGGAAAAACCCCACAGTGTGGATATTTTCAAGGTCTGAGATGTCCACGATGCAAACGTTACCTTCATAAATTTCCATAAGGGCTATGTTCCCAAGCGCTAAGAAACCCTCAACTTCGGCTCCCGGATATGGTTCCCAATTTGCCAATGTCACCAGATGCGCTGGATCCGATACATCATATACAATGACGCCATAACCGGGGTTAACATAAGCTAAATTGCCTATTACACTGACACTCGTACCGTTCCAGCCATTCGACCAACTTGCTTGTCCGACCTCCGCCGGATGAGCTGGGTCGGCAAGACTTACGATATGAAATTTGTTACCGCTAACGACATACGCCATGTCCCCAACCATTTGAATGCCATCGACTGTTCCCCAATAATCCAACGTGGACACACATCTCATCCCCAGACTATCCTGCGCCTGACCGACCTTCCCCACCACCAGCAGCAGTGTAACCAGTGCCAAGCAAAATAAGTAATTCTTTCTCATGCTGACCTCTTTTCATAGGGGCATTCAACAACATGTGCTCGAGTCCCGATTATTCGGGATGAATCAGTATTTTTTAACCTGCAAACTTGTCAACTTGGCAACCTTGTCCGCCCACTGGCGGATTGGAAACTTACTTCAACAACACCGCTTTTTCTGTTTTCATTTGATGTCCGGCTTCCAGTCGGACAAAATAGACTCCAGAAGATAAGTTGGTACCCTTAAATGTCACGCTATGCTCACCGGCATTTAACAATTCATCTGTAAGCACTTTTACTTGCCTGCCTGTTACATCGTAAATAGTCAGCTTCGCGTGGGCTCTGTATGGCAGCGAGAAACGAATCACCGTATTAAGATTGAAGGGATTGGGATAACAGGGATATAAAGTGAACTGGTGCGGGATTATTTCCGGGCGTGATGGTAGGCTTGATAAAGCGTCACATTGATAGACCCGGAAATCACTGTCTCCGGCAGTGAACAAATACTGCCCTTGTATGTCCATGTCGTTGATGTCTTCATACGTCGAGTAATAGCCCACTAATCTGGGATCATCTGGATAGGTCACATCATATATACTGATCCTGGTTCTGTCGTCCATAATCGCTATATTTCCAGCGGCAGCGACCGAACCTACCCAGTATCCACCAATCCAATTAATTTCCGTTGGAGATGTGGGGTCGTAAATATCAACAATTCTCATACCGCTAACTCCAGCCGCTACATAGACATAATTATCTGCAGCCACCAAGTCAAACACTGAGCCACCACCAAGGTTGCAGGAGCCAACTAATTGCGGTGCCGCCGGATTGGATAGACTGTACACATAAAGGCTTGACCAAGCGCCATAGTAAAGGTATCCATTCAGCACTCCCAATCCGGGGTCCGAATCTGCTGTGGGAGGACTCAGAACATTCACGCACTGCGGAACTGCTGGATTCGCCAGACTGAAGGTATAGAGACACTGCCCACCAGCAAGGTATGCATAATCACCCGCAATCACGATTCTTTGTATACCTTCTTGGAGCACACAGCCAAGAGATTCCGGCTCTGCCGGGTTGTTGACCTCGAAGACTACCATTCCATCCGTCCCCATACCCGATTGGTGCTCCACCAAATAAGCATAATTTCCTCGAATGGCAACGTCCAAGCCCGATCCACAAATCGGATAAGTATGCGTGAGCTCAGACAGATGATGCGGATCAGAAATGTCCATTGTCCGCAGTCCAATACCCGCCCCGTAAGCTATGCTGCCGACGATTTCCATGCGGCTTACGCCCCCACCGGGACCGAAGGAGCTAACCTCTACCGGTGCCGCGGGACTGGAAATATCCACCACCGTTACCGCATAATACGGACGCATGCCGGTCGCACAGACAAGATTCCCCGAGCTGGCGACTCTATGAGGTCCAGTTGTTTCCGTACCAATTGAACCTTCAAAGACTGGGTGAGCTGGGTCGGCTATGTTCCAGACATCGAGTTGGTTTTCCGAGACGGTCCCCTTCAGCACCACCGCATCGGAACCTGTCACCGTCACATCCCAAGTCCATCCGCCGCTGTCGCAGGCAGCAACCTCTACCGGTTGCAGGGGATTTGATAGATCGATGATGCGCAGCCCATTGTATTGGGTTGCTAAGTAGCCGTGGTTTCCTGAGATCATGCCATAATAAACCCCAAAGGTTGTATCTACCGAAGCGACCCATTGCGGCTCAGCGGGATTGCTCATGTCCCAAACCGTTAAGCCTGCGCCGCTCATGCACAGGTATTCTCCTGCCATGCCCATTGCCTCCCAGGCTGTGCCGTTGCCTGGAAAACCGCAGACATAATGCACATTGGTCGGATTTGAAACATCCAACACATATGGATTGCCTTCCTCGGTATGTGCAATGGCATAGTCTCCGTGTACAAACGAGATCACGCTTCCTATACCACTGGTCCACTGGCCAAGCACTGCCGGTTGCGTCGGGTCGAAGACATCGAGTACAAACCCGCCATACCGCGTACCAAGGTAGGCACAGCTACCCACTACATAAACGCCACCGCCAGTGTCCCACCACTGATACCAGGTGAAACGTCCAATCTCCACCGGGTTCGCCGGGTCGGCAAGACTCATGATGTGCAGCCCTGACATTCCACCGACTACGTAGGCCAAATCTCCCACCATTTGAATCATGTCCGCGGTCTGCCAGTAGTCCAGGCCCGACAAATAGCGCATCCCCAAGCTGTCCTGCGCCGCCGCTGGAAACGCACCGAATAACACCTGCATCACAAAAACGATGCCCAGAACAATAGTTGCCCGCTTCATGATCTTTCCCTCCTTGTCTTAATGGAAATCTGCGGGATGGTCCATACTTGTGAACGTCCGACCCTGCAGCCCCAATTTATTTCAATAACACCACCTTCTGCACTGCAGTAAAATCCAAAGCATGCATCCGATAGAAATACATCCCCGACGCTAAGTCCGATCCATCAAAAACTATCCGATGGTTACCTGCTTGCGAAAACCCATTTAATAAGGTCATGACTTTGCGACCGGTAACGTCGAACACCGTGAGGTCTACAATACTCGACATAGAAAGCAAATAGCTAATGGTGGTTATTGGATTGAACGGATTGGGATAGGCGGGCAGCAGGGAAAAGGTGACGGGCACTTTCATGGGGTCGTGATTTGGAACAGATACCGCCTGGGAACAGTCGAAAATCTCAAAATGACGTCCATCCGCAATATAGGCATAGTTGCCCGCTGCCGCCACACCATAAGCACCCCATGGGGTGTCATAATAGCCTACCTCTATCGGGTTTGCAGGATTAGCTACACTTATCACACGAAGACCTGAAATATTATCCGCCACATAGGCGTAGCTGCCCAACACTTCAACATCTAGGGCGTATCCCGGGGTATCATAATAACCCACTTCGAGTGGAAGTGATGGATTAGTTATGTTTACTACCCGAAGACCAGCTCCATGATCCGCCACATAGGCGTAGCTGCCCGATATTGCGACGCCATAGGCATTATTCGGGGCTTCACAATACCCCACCTCTACAGGATTCTCAGGATTAGTCACGTCCACCACTCGTAGACCCGCAACCTGATCGTTCAGGGCGGCGTCCGCAAGATAGGCATAACTTCCTGATACCGCTACATCATAGATATAGCCTGGAGGATTGTAATACCCTACCTCTACCGGAGCAGCGGGATTAGCCACGTTCACCACTCGGAGACCGTCGCACCAATCCGCCACATAGGCGTAGCTGCCACACACGACCACTCCGACAGCCCAACCTGGGATATCGCAATAGCCCACCTCTACCGGATTGGCCGGATCAGTCACATTCACTATCCGAAGACCCGCGGTGTCAGCCGCCACGTAGGCATAGTCACCCGCCACCGCCACGCCACAGGCAGAACCCGGTGTATTACAATGCCCCACCTCCACAGGACTTTCGGGATTAGCCACATTCACCACTCTAAGAGCTCCATTCCTATCCGCCAAATAGGCGTAGCCATCGGATACTGCCACGCTCCGGACTTCAGGAGTAGTATCGTAATAACCCACCTCTACGGGAGCCGCGGGATTAACCACGTCAATTACCCGAAGACCCGCTGCATAATCCGCCACATAGGCATAGCTGCCGGACACCTCCACACCGAAGGCACGATCTGGTGTATCAATATAGCCCACCACAACGGGACTTTGAGGATTAGTGATATTCACTACCCGAAGACCGCCGCCAATTTCATCAGTCTTCCACGCCACGTAGGCGTAATTACCTGCTACCGCCACGTCCCAGCCATAACCTGGTATATCACAATAGCCTACCTCTACTGGATTTTGGGGATCCACTACACTCACCACCCCAAAACGACCATAGATATAAGCACCCGCCACATAGGCGTAGTTGCCTGATATCGCTACGCCATAGGCATGAACGCTACTAATACAATAACCTACTTCCACAGGGTTACTAGGATCAGCCACGTCCACCACCCGAAGACTTAAATAATCCACCACATAAACGTAATTACCAGATACCGCTACGCCATAGGCACGACCCGGGGAATCATAATGACCCATTTCTACCGGACCTGCGGGATTAGAAACATCTACCACCCGAAGACCCGAATCTCCATCCGCCACATAGGCGTAGTCGCCTGATACTGCCACACCGTAGGCACGACCCGGCGTATCGTAACAACCTAATCCCACAATATGGGACGGATTTGACACATCCACCACCCGAAGACCCGAATCCGAATCCGCCACATAGGCGTAGTCGCCTGACACCGCCACACCATAGGCTATACCTGGTGTATTATAATCTCCCATCTGGACGGGACTGGCGGGATTAGCCACATTCACAACCTGAAGACCCGCCCATCCATCCGCCACGTAAGCGTAGTCGCCCGATGCTGCCACGCCATAGGCAAAACCCCAGCGATTGTAAAGATGTCCCACCATGGTGACATTCAGGCTGTCCTGGGCTGCCGCCGGAACAATACCGGACAGTGCCATCAAGACCACCGCCCCGCTTAACAGCATTCCACACCGTTTCATAATAGTGCCCTCCTTTTCAAGTTGGAAAGTTGCAAAGTTAGAAGGTTACAAAGTTAGGGGGACTGGGATTATTTCAACAGAATTGCTTTCTGCACCAACCGATAATCTCCTACGGATAATTGACAAAAATACATTCCCGATGCCAACTTCGACCCATCAAAGGTCACTCTTTGCATCCCGGCTTCCTGCCAACCGTTAACCAATGTCGCGATGCGCTGACCCATCACATTGTACACCGCCAATTCAACCATCGAGGCTCTGGGTAAAGCAAAAGACAGTGTCGTGGTAGGATTGAAAGGATTCGGAAAATTGGGAAATAGATGGTAGGTCGCTGGTTGTAACCGCTCGTTTCCATGACCTATCGAAGTAGATTGGTCGTAGTAGTAGGCTCCGATATCCGCGATAGTGCTATCCGGATCCAGAGGCGAATTCGGGTCGCCGGCATCTATGCACGGAGAATTCCCCTGGAGATGAAAGTCTCCCATGATCGGGTCAACAAAAATCGGGTCTTCGTCTATATTGCCCTGCCCCTCCCAACCATTCTGGACGTCGGAATACGTGACCTCCGGATTGGAACCTGAGGAGGGGCAGATTTGCTCTGGAGTATTATCCCAGAGGATGTCGTTCACTACAATGGGCTCAGAAGTGCTGACGCAATAAATCCCGCCTCCTTCGGAGATCGCCGCATTCCCCACGATGGTGTTATTGATGAGGGTGGGATTGGCATACTCCCAACAACCGATAGCGCCTCCTTGCGAGCCGGCGTGATTCCCCGTCATCAAATTCCTACTGATAACAGGGCTGGCGGAAAGATAGCAGAAGATTCCACCGCCGCCATGAGCTGAATTGCCATAAAACGTGTTATTGGAAATGTCCGGATTGGATGACTCCAAAAAGATGCCGCCACCGTAAAAACTTAAGGCATCGTTATTGATAAATGAATTGCCGCTAATGTTGGGGCTGCAATCAAAGCAAGCAATCGCTCCACCACTGCCCATGGTCACCATATTGTCGGAGAAAGTGTTTCCGGTGATGACCGGGTTGGAATGATTATAACAGTAAATGGCGCCACCATAGCTCCCCCCCATATTATCAGAGATGATATTATTGGTAATCACGGGACTGGATTGCCAAAAACAGTAGAAGGCACCACCATTGGTAGCACTGTTTCCAGAAATGAAATTATGATCGAAGATGGGATTCGCGTGCGAACACTTTATCGTACCTTCCTCTCCGGAGCAATGTACAATTGAGCAGTGGCGGATGGTAGGGCTGGAATAGAAACAACCGATAGCGCTATCGCAAGCGTTTCTAAGGATGCAATATTCCAGACGAGATGAATTTGAGGCTTGTTGGAATTCAATCCCTACCCAAGTAAAACCAGGGATAGTAGTATCGAACAGGATCGAGTCGGATTCGGTGCCGACGCCATAGAGCACCGAGGCACTATCCACTACGAATTCGCACATTTCCAGAAACAACACCTCCACTCCCGGTTCAATAATCAGGGTATCGCCCGGTTGGATAAAAACGCTACCGGTTACGAACACGGTGTCGGCGGACCACACTCCGGATACACTTCCGGAAACGTAAATGACCTCCGCCCCCGCGATTACGGGAACCATCAATCCGAGGCAGATAACAAACAATGTGAACCGTTTCATGGCAACCTCCTTGACTTCTCGCTTCACAAGAACCAACCGATTGACCTTGACTCATTTTCCAACCTAATGGGTTGGGTCAGCAGAGATGTTGGGTTACGGGCGTAAGCCCTAACCCAACCTACCGACTGTTTGAAAAGAATTAGATCTGGTGACCGTACCGTGATAGAAATAATAAAGCGAACCCATTGCCAACCTGCTACCGGTCGCCAACAGATTCGCCCATTCTAATCTCCCTCTTGGATGCTATCTCACATGCAGCGTACCAACTCGTCAGAAACCAAGTACAATCCGGGACAAAAGCGCAAATATTGCGCACACGCATGATGCCCACAGGAATCTTCCAGCGAGCCTTCTTTGTCACTAATAGTGGGAAATTAAGGACTTGACTGCGAGGAAGAACCTCTCGGCTTGCCGCTTCGCTCCATAGGAGATACAATATCCGTGCCAGTGCAATTTTTGGAGGGTGCTGGAGATCATCCGCCCTCGATGACCTTCTAAGAGACTCTGTCGAAACACGCGATATACGCCCTGAAATGGTACAACAGAGCAGCCCAGGGCAACGCCCTGGGTATACGGATCCCTGAGGATGAATACACCCTGTGGGGGCAATACAAAACCAAATGACGATCTCGGTACCGCCCCTTCAGGGCTTAAGGTCGGAATAGATCACGCGGTACCTGGGGCGATGCCCCAGGCTACTCTGTTTCGCCCCGTTGGGGCTGAAGAACAGCCTTTTTAGGACAGAAAGCAAGCTTCCCTATCACAAGGCGCGGGCGAGCCTGCGCACTCCAAAGTAAAAAATTATTTGTTTTTAATAATCCCATAGTTATTATCTGTTCTGTTATGCTGTATTGCTGTAACAGCTGCTGTTTGTGGGTCTATGTAATAATTGGATACTAAAGTATTCATAATTGACCAAGGGTATAAACTATTGGATGCATGACTATAACCCACACAGTGACCTTCTTCATGAGCAATGATTCGTTCACTACGTAAAAAAATAGTTATATCAGTATCTATTCTTATCCTAATCAAAGGTGAGGGAGGACCCCTAATAGGGTAATTGTCTCCTGAATTACCAGGTACATTCGGGTCCCAAACAAAATAAATACCTCCATTATTTACAACATAAGTGCAGTCAGGAGCAATAAAAAACATAGGATAATTATTATCTTTATCTAAATCAGCAATTAATGTATTCCAACCATTATAACCATTTACAGCCATTGTACCGTTTATAGAGTTTAAAGCAGCTTGATGTAAATCAACATGTGCTTGTGGTGGTGTAGGAGGAATATAAACTCCAACAGAATCATAACCTAAAGATTTCCAAGTGTCTTTTAGATAATATTGTGGATTTCCTTGAACAACACCAAAAAGATTCATAAAATAATTGTAATTAACAAATGTAGTATCATTAGGATTGCTTATCTTTGTCATACGGGTAGGCACAATCTCTTCATTATGCTGTAAAGCTCCATTAACCACAAAGCTGTCTCTTTCAATATCAAAATAATCTCCTGTAGTGCTAGGATTATTTTCATCCCTGAAAGTTAAATCAACAATATCATCTATGCTCATAGTTGTATTTTTATCATAATTAAAATTTCTTTTGCTATTTAACAAACTCATGCCAGAAACATTATGATAATTATTAGGAAAGAAAAAGTTCTCTTTGCCGTATAAGATGTTTCCACCCCCAAGATTCAATATCTTCTGCGTTTTTTCAGAGTCCATATACCAATAAGGACCGGCAGCAAGAGGATATTTGTTAAAATAACTGCCTATATCTGTATCTTCAGGCAACATAATTCTTCTACCTTCTATAGTGCATAATTCAGGACCTTTATTCCTAGACGCAGAACCGGGAGGTCTAGGTTGAATAGGCGGCTCAACATCTAAAGGCAGGAAATAATAACCATTCTCGTCGGTATAGGTGGAGTCTGAGCCTATGCTCACCTGTATGTTTTCGACGCCATCGCCCGTAATCACGTCGTAAACATGACCGGATATTTGAGCTCCTGCCGGACCAAAGGCTAACATCGAGCTGAAGATGGCGACCGGAAGGTTCTTGAGGGAAGGTCTAAATTCATCGAGAATTTCCAGATACTTTTGAAAGCGCTCGAGAATTCTATCTCTTTTATTTCCACCTCTTGCGCTTTCGAAATCCGGCGAAAGATGTCTGTATCCAGTGAAGCCTATTAGGATGGACTCGAATTCCTGAGGAGTTCCGTATCTCAAGATGGAATGGACACAGAATTGATCGTATGCGATCATCCACTGCGCAATGCCCCCCTGAGCGTCCTCCCAGGTCTCCCAATCGTTGATCCAGCTACAGTCTTTCTTGAGTGAGCTGATTGGCTTTGCAAGCGAGGCGCGGTTTTCGTATTGCTGATAATTCAGTTTTAGGTGGTAGTTGAAGATGCCGGTGAGGTTGGCGTTGGAAGGATAGCGAATACTGGTAAGCGATGGATTGGTTCGATGCAGGCAGGGATGGTCGATAAGATGAAGGGTATATAAGTTTGCTCCTGGCGGGTATTTCTCGGTAACCGCGCGATGCAGAGCCTGTAACCAGTTATCGGTTTTGCCGTCCGCACGGATCTGATATCCGGTAATCTTGGGGTAGCACGAGTCAAAGATTGCCACCAGATAAACCCAGTTCAGTGGGGGTGTCTGAGATGGCTTGTGCTCGATGTTTTGACCTGGAAGGGTCCGGATAGGTTGATATCTGGCTGGAGCTTGGGAGCAGGAAGGTGGGAAGCGCCCGAGCTTTGCTATTGGATAGCGGTCATATATCGTTGACATTGGATGCCCATAACCAAGTTTAAATAGCGTTCGAGCAGTAAATTATGGAATTATTCTGCTAAAGTCAAGGGAAATTTTTTGGGGGAAGAAATTATTTTGGGGTGCGCCCTTGAGGGCGCTTTATCACCCTGAGGCTCGCCTCAGGGTACGGGAAGCAAGCTTCCCGAAAACAAGGCGGTGGCAAGCCACCGCACTCCAAAGCTATTTCCTTCGTTTCTTCCACCATGCTTTTAATCGTTCGGCTATTGCTTGTTCCTGCCCCTGGTCGGAAGGTTCGTAGAAAATCTTGTCCTCCAAGCCCTCAGGCAGGCAGTTCATCTCCACAAAATGGCCGGGATGGCTATGGGCGTACTGGTAGTCTTTGCCGTAATCCATCGCCTTCATCAGACCGGTCACCGGATTCCGAAGGTGCAACGGCACCGGTCGATCCGGATCCTCCCTGACCGCTTCCTCGGCTTTGTTGATCGCCGCATAAGATGCATTGGACTTGGGGCAAGATGCCAAATAGGTAGCCGCCTGCGCCAAAGTAATTCTCGCTTCGGGCATGCCAATTTTGGTCACGGTATCAAAGGCGGCATTCGCCAGCACCAACGCATTAGGCATTGCATTCCCGATATCCTCGGACGCTGAAATCACCATCCTGCGAGCAATGAATACCGGATCTTCGCCGGCATCTAACATCCTCGCCAGCCAATACACTGCAGCATCTGGGTCGGAAGCCCGCAGGCTCTTGATAAATGCCGAAATCGTATCGTAATGCCGATCCCCCTTCTTGTCGTAACGCGACAGTCGCCTGAGCACGGCTCGTTCCAGCAGTTCCGGCGTGATCACGATCTTACCCTTGTCCTCGTCCGCCAAATCCACTGCAATTTCCAACGCGCTCAAAAGCTCTCTGGCGTCGCCCCCCGAAATCGCGATCATGGCTTCCTCAGCGCCTGCTTCCAGATTGATCGCCAGCTTCTTCAAGACCGAATCTTCCTTCACCGCCCGGTGAAGCACTGTCCTCAAGTGATCCGCGTTCAACGGGTTGAAACGGAACACCCGGCACCGGGACATCAGAGGCGGGATAACTTCAAAGGAAGGATTTTCGGTAGTAGCGCCAATTAAGGTCAGCGTGCCGTCTTCCACCGCATGCAAGAGCGCATCCTGCTGGGCTTTGTTGAAACGATGGATTTCGTCGATAAAGAGGATAGTTTTTCGACCGGTGCGGCGGTTCTTCTTTGCCAGTTCAATAATCTGCTTGACATCCTTGACCCCGGACGTGACCGCGGAAATGGCGTGGAAATCGCCGCCGGTTTTGGCGGCAATCAACCTTGCCAGCGTGGTTTTTCCGACTCCCGGTTCCCCCCAGAAAATCATGGAATGCAGCCGATCCCGTTCGATCAATTCCTTTAGCACTCCGCCTTCTCCCAGCAGATGCTCCTGCCCGACCAATTCCTCCAGAGTTCTGGGGCGCATCCGCTCCGCCAGTGGCGGACTCACAGCAGAGGCGGGCGATTCAACCTTCCCCTTGTCTTCGAACAAATCATCCTTCGACACGGACTATTTCCCCTTGATAGAATGGATCAAATCCATGACGGTTTGCACCTGTTTGTCTTCCCCTTCCACCGCAATCGTGACCGCCCCTTCTGATCCCAGAACACCACCCGACGCCACATGGACGGCTTTGACATCAAACAATATATCCAATGCATCAATCTCGGTGATCACTCGTCCGAAGGTCACCGGCATCATCCCGACCTTCTTGCCTATCGAATGGTCGATCCGCTTGATCCCCAGCATCTCCACTGCAGCATCCACTGACGGAATCAGCTTCTCCAAGCCCACCGGAACAATCAAATGCGATCCGCGAGCCGCCAGTACACCGATGACCTTGCCGATAGTGCCACCCACTTCGGAAGCCATAAGGACTCCAGCCACTCCCGACACATCGATCGCGTTGGCTCCTTTGATTACCACGTCATCGGCGTTGAAATCCCTGACCGCATCTTCCGCTTCCATGTCCACCGACTTGCCTTTGATCAGCACCGTGCCCTTGGGTCGATTCGCCTTGGGCTGCACCTGCAGTTCCCCGCCGGTAATCCATCCCGCCACATGATGTTCCGGATCGACGTCCGCGCCAAGAAGTTCCCGAACGATGTATCCGTTGGTCGAACCCAAACCGATCACCAGCCGCCCGTGTTTCAATGCGCGCTGCACTTCGGGTAACGCCACGACGGCTTTGGCGATCAATTGCTTCGATTCTTTGGGAATCAATGTAAATAATCCTCGCATTCTTTTGCACTCGTTTGTTATTGTGTATTGTGTGCTTCAGTCCCGACAGTGATAGCCTAAAAGACAATGACAAAAAACCTTGACAATGACAAAAATTTGCATTATATTATATTTGTCCTTTACTTAAAGTTAGGGACCCACAAAGGCGTCTGCCGCTGAGCCACATCAGCGGCATTTTTTTACCAAATTGGATTGCTCCTCATAAGCTGAATTGTTGGGTCACTACCAACGACATAGGCTGTAATGAAATTTGCACGCCTTTTATTTTCTTCAACCTGAATAATTACTGCATACTTCTCATTTGATTCCAGTGCAATCCGTCGAACACTGCCGTCTGGCATAACCCTACGATATAATTCCACCTTATCATCTTTCAAGACTGCTTGTATCCAATCTATCCGTTTTGCTCTCCGGAAAGAGAACTTATTCTTGATGCCAGACCCACGAGTCGACTCCACAAAGAAAGAATGCCTAAAATTACGTTCGAAGAATCTGACTGGTATTCCATCAAAGGTCTGAATAGGACTCATTTGGACATATTGTCTACGGAAGTGGTCTCGATACGCATCCTCATCGGCAAGAGTGAGTAGCGGCGGTAATGCCATCACCAACCTCCGTCAGAACGAAATCGAAATATGTTGAATTTCTCAACACTTCTTGAAGTTGGCTCAATCTCCCGCCCCAAGTTTTGCTCAACTTCCCTGACAATTCGGAGTTTGGCGTGACTTTCTCCTCTCCTATGGAATTTGTAACTGACGGCTCCAATCAGAACATCTGTGACCTGAATCAGATCCAACTCGCTTGAAGGCAATGCCTGCACAACAACCGAAGATGTCAAATTTGCCGAATTGAGGCATGTCTCTAACACCTTTAGCCGACTATGCAAGCGATTGGTGCGAGTATCAAGGAACACCTTGTATTTATTGAAATCCAGAATCCAATGATGAAGGAGCTGATAATAGAATTTGTAGAACATCAGCTCATTGTCGTCGTCATGAAATTTCACAACATCAAGTTCATTGGCTCTCAAGACCAAAACCCGAAATCTGATATCACTTCTGAAAAACCATTTGACAATATCAAGATAGAAGTCCAAACGTGAGTCGCTGACCTTATTCCACTTGAATTCGCCGTGCACTTTGTAACGCTGACGTATTGTCCGGACATCATCCTTATGTTTCCTTCGGTCTTCCGCCTTAATCCAGGCGCTACCAATGAGCACATAATGCTCGCCCGAAAGGCGGCTCTTGAACAGCTCCTGACCGCTTTCGTCACAGTACACTTCAAAGTCCATAGATTAACTCCCTTTAGAATAGAAAGTTAGATCTCAATTTACTATCACTTTTTTCGACTACAACGCGTACCCAATTTGATTATCTTCTTTATGTTCTAGCTCTATCGAAAAATCGGTCAAATAGAGAGCCCCGTTGGGTTACGCAAGGCTAACCCAACCTAACATCGACCTCAGAAGAAGTTGGCAAGATATGGGGTCTTTTCCGCGAACAATGGCTCGAAATTTCGCACATCTTTTCGCGTTATATCGTGCACTTTTCCCAATTCAAAGGCATCACAAAGATTCCAGAAGCCGGTGTAGATGGCGGAAAGGCATTGGATGTCCGTTGCAAAGTCCACCTTGGAAGCACCCAAGGCGACCTTCGCCTTGCCCCCTTCGATTTCCAGCACAAACGATCCGTCGTTCCAATCGCAGAAATCGTCTTTGATCCGGAATCGGACTTTTCCCGCCAGTCCGGGTGGATAGGACTTTGCCTCTAATGCCTGCTTGACGTTCACGATTCGATTCATGAATCCCGCCTGGATTTCGTAGGTGCACCGAGGATTATTCATATAGGGCACCACGGGCACATCGGGCGCTGACCTCATGATGATCTCTCGCATCTGGGAATCGTGGTCCCTTAGAAACCGGAAAATCCCTAGTCTGGCATCGCCATCCAACGCGACCCATTCCCGGAACAGCATATTGACGATCATCTCAAACGGTTTGCTCTCGTCGGTATTGTCGAACATGATATATCCACCCGGTTCGCCTTGGGCGTTTCTCCACAGATAGGTATGGCGATTCATCTTAGGAGGAGTCATCAACTTCTTCCAGTATTTGTCATCCCGTTGACAGCAGGAATTGTATCGCTTGGCGAACGTTTCGTAGACCATGTTCAATTCGTCGGTGTCATCGGGACTTTTCCGTTCCATCTGACCTCGAACCTCAGGAATACCGGCAAAGTAGGAAGGCGGACACTTGATCCGATGCAACACCGAGGCTTGTTCCCAGCCAAATTTTCGATAGTACGAAAAATCGAAGGGATACAGGTAAGACACTGGCACTCCCTTCTCCTGCATTTCTTTGAGGCAATGAAAAAGCAGATTCCGGACATACCGTTTCCGGCGATATTCGGGCGGTGTTGCCACCCCGGAAAACCCACCCATCGGAATCAGAGTATCCCCATAGAACACTTTGAATGGCAGAACCTGGGTGATACTGACCATCTGACTTCCCTGGAACGCCGCTTTGGCGATGGTGAAATCCACATCATCAGGAAGCCAGTATTCCAATAGGTCGGGAGGCGATGTAAACGCATATTTGGTGATACGACGGAATTCGTCATATTCCTCGGAAGTGATTGAGCGGTATTCCATAATGCTGCTTTGAATGATGGATGAGACAATGGAAGGGAAATTATGCAAAGAAAAAGCCCCGCAAGCCATCCTGGAATAAGCCGGCGGACAATAGAACTCATTCCGGATCTGCGGGGCTTAAATGTCACGAAAATCGAAGATACCGTGCCCCTCACTTGGTCTTGCAGGCTTCCTTAACCAATAGATCCAGATAGTGTTCGGGATTGTCCAGCACCTCAGGAGTGATGCTGAATTGTTCGAGTTTGGCAAGTTTCAAACCATACTCGTAATTCTTGAATTTGTCCTCCAACCAGGTCTTGACACGCACTCCCGCAGCGCCGGTAATTTCGTCCAGGGCGTTTTGTGCTTTTTTGGAAAACTCCAGGACGATGCCGCATCGCGTCAGAAAATCCCGTTGGAAATGGCGGATGTCGTGCTGGAATACCAGCGTCCGCAGTTCCGGTTCCGGGCTTTCTACCATGGCTCGCGTGACCGTCAATTCCTTGATATCAGTGGATGGCAGCGCCTTCTCGAATGGGATCAACGCCCGTTCGCACACCCGAATCAACCCGCGGGCGCCGGTACGTTCTCCGTGGGCTTGCTGTGCCATCAACCGAAGCGCGTCATCTTCGAATGTCAGCTTGATCCCATACGCCTTGAAATCGCGGATCTTGCCCTGGATCACTGCATTCTTCGGGTTCCTCAAGATATCGAACAGCCCATCGACATTCAAATCCCGCAAGTGGGCGATCACCGGCAGCCTTCCGATGAATTCCGACTCGAACCCATATTCCAGCAAGTCCTCAGTGGCGACTTTCGCCATAATGTCATCCGTGGTCAGAACTTTCCTGCCGCCGCCTTCGTCGTGTCCAAAGCCCATGCTGCCTCGGCGTAATCGACGCTGGATAATCTGATCCAAACCGTGGAAAGCACCGGACATTACGAACAGGATATTCTTGGTGTTGACTTTCTTCCGTTCCAGCTTCCCGGTGCGCTGCGCTTCGACCATGGCTTCCATCTGCGCGGCGATGTCATGGGGGACTCTCAGCTCGACCTCGGTTTCTTCCATCAATTTCAACAACGCCCGCTGTACGCCGGTTCGGCTGACATCCGGACCGATTAAGTGACCGCTGGACGCTATTTTGTCCACCTCATCGAGGTAGATAATTCCGTATTCCGCCAGGCTGGTGTCGCCTTTGGCTTCCCGAACCAGATCGCGCACCAGGTCTTCCACATCGCCCCCCACATATCCGGTTTCGCTGAATTTGGTGGCATCGCCTTTGACAAACGGCACCCCAAGCCGGTGGGCGATCAATTTGATGATGTAGGTCTTCCCGACTCCGGTGGGACCGATCAGGAGAATATTGCTCTTGATATGCCCGACAATCGATTCCTCTTCGGGATGAGTCCGCTCAAAAGCCATGCGATTGAAATGTGTGCAGATCTTGGTGGACAGGATCTCCACCGCCTCTCGTTGGTGCACCACGTACTCGTTCAAGTATGCTTCGAGTTCCTGAGGCTTAAAATCAAACTGGATCCCTTCCACACCTTCGGTCGTGCTGGAGCCGTCCTTGGGTTTCCCCAGATCGGCGTCGGGGAACGTGACCTTCGCCCCGTACTTATCTTCGAGAAACTGCCGGATCTCCTCCTGCAGTTCCTTCTGACTGGGTATCTTATGATTAGCCATTATCGTGTTCCTTACCTTCCCCCCTACGCAGTAGGGGGGAAAAGAAGAGGGGTTAACAGTGCAGGGTGGGGACACCCTGCACCACGGAGATGTTGGGTTACGCAAGACTAACCCAACCTACATCACCTTCCCCCCTACGCAGTAGGGGGGAAAAGAAGAGGGGTTGAGTAGCACGAGCGTGCCGCAGGGTGTCATCACCTTGCGGAAAATGACCACGAAAGTGTTGGGTTACGGGCATAAGCCCTAACCCAAGCTACAAGCCGCATTCCTGGATTCCCGCTTTCGCGGGAATGACACCAGGTCGTTTCCCTCGATTAGTAAGAACGTACCATCCGCTCGGAAGTTCCAACCGTCCTTCGTCACATGCTGTTGCCGCCAGGTTTCAAATCCCGCTGGCGTGAGCCCCTCAAGCGGTCGGGATGTAACCTGGCGGATTCCGCCCACCGTCGGGTTACGCTTCGCTTGAAACCCGACGGGAACCAAAACACGGGCAAGATGCCGGTCAGACAGAATCCGAGACGATCCTGCTATCACCTATCCACGACCATCCGTCACTGAACATTTCGGATAATAATATGCAAGGATTCTGCGGTAGTCAAACCCTTGATCTGCCATGGCTTTCGCACCCCATTGGGACATTCCTACTCCATGCCCGTAACCCCTGCCTCGAAACAGGAAACGGTTTCCCTCTTTGCTTTCTTGCCACCAGGTGCTCTTCATCACGGTCGAACCCAGCCGCAATCTGGTCGTATTGGCAGGCATTTCCGTCGAACCGTTCGCGGTCTGGAATCGGATTTGAGTTACTCTACCCGATGGGCTATAACCTGTGGGCTCCAGATTGGTGATCCCGGAAATGCCATCTCCTGCCATCGCCTGGTTAATCTGGTCCAGTGTAAATGACGCCCCCCACGCATCCGCTTGATTTCCTTTGGAATAAGGATCATCGACCCCTTCTAAGTAAGGCAAATCGGTCCCCCACACCGCATCGGTAGATTCCGTATGCCCGCCGGAATTGGAATGGAAATACGCCAGGATAGGACGCTGATTGAATGACAGAATCTGACCGGCGGTCTCGCGAACCGCTTGATCGGTCTTCGCAGTCTCGCCGCTTCGCCCGCCATAGACCTGGGACATCACCGTCGCCATTACATCCCATTGCTCATCCTGGTGCTTCTCGATTTGATACAATGCAAATGTCCGAGCCGCCACCGCCTGAGCCTTCAGGGCTTCCATATTCCACCCCGCCGGCATCTCCTTGGGAACGACTCCCCGCAAGTAATCCTCCAGAGACAGCCGATTGACAACAATGAACCCCGTGCTCTGGGACTGAATCAGCAGATTTCCGCGAAACGACCTGTCCCCAATGGTCAGCGATAGATCCGGACAGGACAGAATCAGACTTCCTCCTGATACCGATTTCCCATTCACGGAAATATTCCCTGACGCAGCGGAAATCTGGGCAGTGTTGCCCACGGTAGATCCAGCCCCACCAGGGCGGTCTTCTCGAACGGTGATGGGCAACGACGCTGATACTGTGACCTGAGAGGAGAAATCCACTACGAGCACGCGTATCTCCTGAGCGGCCACCTCGGACGGTTCCGGCGCCTTTTCCGGAGCCGGAGCTCGGGAAGGCTCCCGCAGATACATCTCCGCCTGCTCCACTAACGTCTCCGCCGTGAACGCCCGAGGACTGTCCGGATATTTCTGCAACACGTCCCGGAAATACTTCTTAGATTCTTCCCATTCCCCTTTCTCGAAATGGATCATCCCGATATTGAACAAGGCATCATCCACCCACGGACTGTCGGGATACTGGGTGAGTACCAGTTCGTATTGCTCCCTGGCAAGATCCGGCAATTCGAGATAGATGGCGTACAAGTCCCCCAGAAGCTCCTGCACTTTGGCACGCAGTTCCGAGTCCGAGGTTTCTGCCAGAATTGCCTTGTACGTCTCCGCCGCCTCTAAGTATTGACCGGCGCGAATCTGATCTGATGCCCGCTCGTATCGCGCGTCGTCCAGGCTTGAGGCGCCCAGCAGAAAAAATGGCGCTGCCAGCGCCAGTAAGAGAAAGAATCGTCTTGAATGGTATCGCGTCTTAGTTCCCATGCTTCTGCAGGTAATATTTCGCCGCCTTGTTATCGGGTTCGATCTTGATGGTCTCGCGCCATTCTCGTACCGCCCCTGCCGTATCGCCTTTCTGATACAACTCCCACGCCTTGTCGTTATGCGCTTTGGCAATATTGAACACCCCTTCGCTGTCCTGGGGATTGATGCGAAGCATCTCATGCCACTGGTTCAACGCCTCTGCCACATCCCCCTGATTGTAGTAAATCCAGCCGATCTGACTGATGGCTTTGGTATGCTTCGGGTTCAATTCAAGGGTGCGTTGGTATTCCAATAATGCATTCTTGACCATCCCCGCGGAATGAAACGCCAGCCCCAGCCGAAAATGCGTATCCGGCTCATCGGAGTCGGCGTCACGGGAAGCCTTGAGCGCCTCAATCGCCCTCTTGGGATTATGCTGCATGGTATAAACCGCCCCCAGGAAATAATCGGAATCGGCATCGTATTGATCGACCTTGAGCGCTTTTTGAAACTGGTCGATAGCTTCCGCAAACTTATCCTGTTGGACATACAGCAATCCCAGCCACCGCCGGGCATAGGTGTTGTCGGATTCCTTCTGCAGCACGAATTGGAATTCCCGAAACGCATCCTCCATCCGATTCTTTTTGATATAGATAATCCCCACCTGGCAGTGGGCGTAGGTATTGTTCGGATCGATCGTCAAGGCTTGTTGAAACAACGACAACGCCTGATCCAATTGCCCCTGGAAATGCAGCGCCGCCGCTTGGAACACCAAATCTTCGGCATTCTGAGCCCAGCTCAGACCCGCCAGGCTGACCAGCAGCATGCAAACCCGGACCGCCGCCCTGTATGTCCGATTCGTCCAGATCATGCTAACGCCATCAATTGATCGGTGACATGATTGACCGTCGCCGCCAGGAATTCCGGCTTCTTCAGCAGCGCTTCCTCCTCAGGATTCGAGATGAACGCCACCTCGAGCAAAATGGACGGCATGCGGTTCTTCTTCAGCACGTAGAAGCTGGCGGAATTGATCCCCCGGCTGTGTACATCCATGTTCTTCGCCAACCCTTGCTGGGTGGCATTGGCAAACCGCTCGCTCTGCCGCCAGTACAATTTCCGTTCCGCCCGGAACAGCAGATCCTCCAGGTCGATCATTCCTTCCCGATACGCTGCCTCATCTTCATATTTGATCACGGAATTCTCGAATTCCGCCACCCTTTGGGCTTCGTCCGAGGACGCCTTCTCCGCACAAAAATAAGTTTCGGATCCACGGGCTGTCCGGTTCTCGTTGGCATTGATATGAATGGAAACGAACAGATCTGCTCGATACTGATTCGCCACTACCGTCCGTTCCGACAGGGGCACGAAATAGTCGCCGCGCCGGGTCAGAAACGCCTTGATATTGCGTTTGCCGTTCAAGGAATCCGCCAGCAGCTTTCCGATCTGCAGGTTGACATCGGATTCCTTCAGACCGCTGACACCCACCGCCCCGGAATCGAATCCACCGTGTCCAGGATCGATCACGATGCGACGCATCTGGTACTCAGCGCCTTCCCTGCTTTCCAAGCTGGACAGCATCGCTTTCTCTTCGGCGTCGGCTTCCCGTTCCAACGCGGTCAAAGGGCGCTCCTTGGGCTTGCGTTCCAGGGGCGTCTGAGTCAGCATCTCCACCCAGGCGCGGGCAATCAGATTGTCCGGCTCCAGTTGCCGAATCTTGCGAAAAATAGACACGGCGTCTTCCCGCTTCCCAAGCCGATAGTACGACCGTCCCAGCATCTCCAGAATCCAGGTGTTCTCCGGATCCAACGCACTGGCACGAACCAGCACTTCCGCTGCCTGAGCGAATTGCCCTTTTGACAACAAATCCTGACCCTGCAATCCCAGGTCAAAAGCGCTTTCCTGAGCGAACAGGAGCCTCGGAAGCAATCCACTGCCCATAGTAACAGCTCCCCACGAAAGCGCCTTCAAGAATTTCCGTCGTTCCGTCGGAATCACAGCGCAGCCTTCTGCAAATCACCATGAATTATATAGCACAAAGATAATAAATGTAAGTTCTTTAGTCAAGCATTTACTTCGCTTTTTTCAAAAACCGCTTGCTTTGATGAGCTCTTTATGCTATATTGAAATTCTGGCGGCGATGCAGTCACATTCCACAGGAATGTCACCTTCAGAAATCATGCGAAACCGCCGATGATATTAGAGAAGAAAACGCCGCAACTGATGGCTGGCGTGGCTGCCGCACTCTAAACAAAGGGATCCAGCATTGGCAGGAATACATTTCATTTTCGGAATCCACAACCACCAGCCGGTGGGCAATTTCCCCCATGTCTTCCGCGAAGCCTACGACAAGGCTTATTTGCCTTTCCTCGACATGTTGGAAAAGCACTCCGGGATTCCACTGTCGCTCCACATCAGCGGACCGTTATGGGAGTGGCTGGAACAGGAAGCGCCCGAGTATTTCAACCGGGTCAAGGCTTTGGTGGATGAAGGTCGGGTGGAAATACTGAGCGGGGCGTTCTATGAACCCATTTTGTCCATCATCCCCGACGAGGACAAACTGGGACAGATCAAATTGATGCAGGAGATGGTGCAACAGCGTTTTGGCTATCATGCAAAGGGAATGTGGCTGGCGGAACGGGTCTGGGAACCTCATCTGGCGAAACCCATTGCTTCCGCTGGAATCAAATACCTGCCGCTGGATGACTATGACTTCATGAATACCGGTCTGCGCGAATCCGAGCTTCTAGGGTACTACACCACTGAGGAAGAGGGGCAAAGCGTGGCGGTGTTCCCGATCAACCAACGTCTCAGGTACGCCATCCCATTCCAGGAGCCTGACGAAACGCTGAAAATCTTCCAGCAGTACCGCAGTGAGGACGAAGATCACCTGCTGGTCATGGCGGACGACGGCGAGAAATTCGGACTGTGGCCCGGCACCTCGGAATGGGTGTATAAGAAAGGCTGGCTGGATCGGTTCTTCAAGATGCTGGAAGACAACGCGGATTGGGTCCAGTGCCACACTTTCGCCGATTATTTCGAGCACCACCCGCCCCTCGGTCCAGTGTACCTCCCCACCGCCAGCTATTTCGAAATGGGACAATGGGCGCTATGGCCCAACGCTAACAGCGATTTCGAACAGAGAGTCGAAAACTGGAAACGGGAAGGGGTGTTCGAAGACCTGAAACCCTATATCAAAGGCGGATTCTGGCGGAATTTCCTGGCGCGATACGGCGAATCGAACCAGATGCACAAGAAAATGCTTCGAGTGTCGAGAAAACTGCACTCCTTGAACAACAATAAGCCCACCGAAGACATCAAGAAAGACCTGTGGCGGGGAACCTGCAACTGTGCTTACTGGCACGGGGTGTTTGGCGGACTGTATCTGCCCCACCTTCGCCACGCGGTCTATAAGTCGTTGATCAAGGCGGAATCGGAAATCGACCGCCTGTCCCACGGCAACGGCGATTGGCTGGAAATTCGTGAGGAAGATTTCGACGGCGACGGCAAGACCGAAATTCTCCTGGAAAGCCCCCACCTGAATCTGTACTTCTCCCCGGAGATGGGTGGAAGGCTCTTCGAATTGGACGTTCGCAGCAAGGGATATAATCTGATCAACACCTTAGCGCGCCGACCGGAAGGATACCACCACAAATTGAAGGAAGCATCCGTTCATGTACCGGAACAGGGCAAATCCATCCATGAACAGCTGTTAAGCAAAGAAAAGGATCTCGATAAATACCTGATCTACGACCCGTACCCACGCCATTCCTTGATCGATCACGTCCTCCCCTGGGATGCCAATCCCCAGAACTTCTTCCTGGGGCAGAAGATGGACATCGCCAACATCCTGAATCAGCCTTACCAAACACGGATCGACCGCCATGCAGAACGAGCATTGGTCTCGTTCCAGCGGCAAGGGGAAGTGGACGGTCACCCCATCGAACTGGAAAAAACCGTCGGAGTGTTCGCCAAAGAAAAAGCGGTGGCGTTCCACTATACCTTAAAAAACTTGTCTGACACCGATATCGCCATCCCGTTCGGGATTGAATGGAGTTTCGCGCTACGAGGAGGCGACTCCCCGCACCATTACTTGACCATCCCCGGGAACGTAGAGAAATCCAAGCTTTCCGAATCTGGCGTGGTCCAGAAGATCCGGGAACTGATGCTTGTTGACGAAGAGGAAGGCGTCCGCATCCATTTCACATTCCCCGAGGACGTCGATGTCTGGAGATTCCCGATAGAAACCGTCTCCCTTTCCGAAGAAGGTTTCGAACGGGTGTACCAGTCCACCACCCTGCTGTTCCGCTGGCGTATCCTGCTCCCTGCCGGAAAACCCTGGGATCGCGGTTTCGGAATGCGCATCAGCGATCTGTAATGACACTTCTCCACCTTCAGTAGGGGCTTATCATGTTAAGCCCCTACCTATCAACTCTGATCATATTATACTCCGCTGGCAGACGCCCTCGTCTGCCAGCCGAATCCTTGATTTCCAGTCACACGAGGGCGTGTGACTGCGGGCAGATTGAATCGCGCTTTCTGCATTCTGCAATGACGCACACCCACTCGACGTAGGGGCTTAACATGTTAAGCCCCTACCTATTGACCCTGATCGCTTTGTGGATCGGAGGGATTACCCCTCTATTATTCCCCCCTGCTCCACAGGGGGGAAACAGTACCTCTCCATCTATCGACAATCAGTGCGTCCTCAACCCGACAGATCACTTCTCTCGTTCCCCCGTCAATTCCTACGCCTCGTCCTCCGACCAGGACGCCATTGAGAATCCTCCGATCTCAGACACAGTGCCGTCGGAACAATCCGCGCCGGATTCCCTGCCGCCCGACTCCATCCTGCAACCTGGTGCGCCCGCTTCCGAGGAAGAAGGGGTCGATACCACCATTAGCTACTGGGCGGATGACATCGACTTCGATGTGCTCCACCGAATCACGACCTTGACCGGACATGCCCGCATTCGGTACAAGGCCATGACTTTGGAAGCCGCCTGGATCACCGTGGACTGGAACACTAATCTGATGACTGCCGGCGGCACCTTGGATACCCTATATACGGACTCCACTGACAGTGTCATCGATACCATTGCCTGGGTCGGTCATCCGGTGTACACCGACGGCGGCGAAATCATGGAAGGTGATCAGATTCTCTACAACTATAAGACCAAGAAAGGACGCGTCCTCAAAGGAAAAACCCAATACCTGGACGGATACTACTGGGGCAGCCGGATCAAACGGGTCGAAGAAAACACGTTCTACGTGGGCAGCGGCACCTTCACCACCTGTGACCAAAACACCCCGCACTATCACTTCTGGGCACAGGACATGAAAATGATCATAAATGACAAAATAGTCGCCCGACCCATCGTCATGTATTTCCAATCCGTGCCGGTCGGAATTGTCCCCTATGGCATCTTCCCCAACAAGCGGGGCAGACATTCCGGAATCCTGATCCCCTATTACGGAGAATCCGCCGCCCAGGGACGTTTCCTTAGAGACGTGGGGTACTATTTCGCCCTCTCGGATTATACGGATCTCATTGCCTCCGTCGACTATTACGAACGGTACGGCTTCCTGGGGCGAGGAGAATTCCGGTACCGAATCCGATACTTACTGGAAGGTTCAATTCAGGGGTCGTTCGTCCGGCAGAACTTTGAAGAACGTCGGGATCGCCGGTGGGACTTGCGTGCCACGCACCAAGAGACCATCGATCCCTGGACCCAATTGAATGTAAATCTAAACCTGGTCAGCGATAATAGTTATTACACCCAGACCAGCACATATCTGGTGGATCGGTTGAATAAGACGATCTATTCCGACGCCACTCTGACGCATTCCTGGCCCGGGACGCCTTCCAGTGTCAGCCTGAACCTCCACCACGAGCAGAATCTGGAGACCAATTCGTTTTCCCAGACGTTGCCCAGGATTCAATACCGCCATAGCCAGACTCGCATCGTCTCGCCCCCGCCTGGCAGCACCGAGGACCAACGATGGTATCATAACCTGTACTGGAACTATAACGCACAAGGGTTGAACCAGCGCACCGCTACTAACACAACCGGCGACCGGTGGCGAGGCGGCGTCCGTCACACGTTCGGCTTCAATTCACCCCAGAGCGTCCTGCGCTATCTGACCATTACTCCCAATATCAATGTGACGGAAGATTGGTTCGCCGAATGGCTGGATTATCGCTGGGAAAACAATGCATTAGTGCCAGACAACCGGAATCGGCTCCGTCAGCGATTCACCTACTCTCTGGGAGTTGGAGCCAACACAAAGCTGTACGGAATTTTCTTGAATCCTTTCAGCGTCGGCGCCGATTTCCGTCACACAATGACTCCGCAGATCAGCTTGACGTATCATCCCGATTTCTCCGAACCGAGATGGGGCTACTACGGATCCCTGCAGATTCCGGATTCCACCGTGTACACCTGGGACAAATTCCAGGGCAACGTCTTCGGAGCCACGCCCGTAGGCGAACAACGAACCCTGGGTTTGCAGTTGACCAATCTGTTCCAGATGAAGCGCACGACCGAAGACCAGGTGATCCGAACTGACCTCTTCAACCTGGACCTGAGCACCAGTTACAATTTCGCCGCCGAACAATTCGGCTGGTCGAACCTGAGTACCTCGTTTCGCACCACGCCCATCGCGGGTGGAGGAATCGGTCCTTTGAAGAGCCTGTCGCTGGATGTGACCTTCCTGCATAGCTTCTACCAGGAGGTTGGCGGTCAGCAGATCGATCGTTTTGTCTGGCAGGACTTCACCTGGTCGAATCCGGAAATCCTTCGGCTTCTCCAGTCCTCCATCGGAGCCAGCCTCCGCTTCTCCGGCGGTGGAATGACTCAGACCACCGCCCTGGCGGATTCGGGATTGTTCTGGCAGACATCAGCCGCGCCGGAGACACTCGAAACCGCGCAGCCCCCACCATCGGAATCCCCGTCCGAATGGGATTTCTTGCATATCCCGTGGGAATTGAATCTGTCCGGACATTACAGCGTCAACAACGCCGCCAACACTCGATATGCCCAATTGAACGGCAGCCTCGATTTCGATCTCACCTCCAAATGGAAAATCGGGTACTCCGCCGTGCTTGACCTTATCGACGGCACTATCGTCTCTACCGGCATCACCATCTATCGCGACCTGCATTGCTGGGAAGGGCGCTTCATCTGGAATCCGGTGGGATTGGGGGAAGGGTACTTCCTGAGGATCTCCGTCAAAGCGCCCCAGCTTCAAGACCTGAAATTGGAAAAACAAAAAGGCTACACGACGTATTCGGGATTCTGACATTGGTGCAGGACGGATATTCGTGTCTGTCCATTAGCGTAGGGGTTCAACATGTTGAACCCTCACGGCGGTCGATATACGAACTGCGCTACCAAATCTGAAAGCATCAAAAAGTGAAGAAAATCATTGCATAATAGATATGCTTTTGTATATTAATACTCTGGAGAGGCTGAAACAAGACGAAGCTCGCCCATGACTTGAATCAAGCAGACGTCTTTGAGGAAAGGAGGTGGATGGCGAAGCCCGATCAACGTAAGATGCAATTAATATAACAACTTAAGGAGGAGCTGACATGGCTCGAAAATGGATAATTTTGTTTGTTGCAGGAAGCTTCCTGTTGCCGGCGTGGGTTGCGCTTGGCTACGGCGCCACCAACTCAGATTCGGACGAAGCTCCGGTACTGGCTCCGAATCGCTCGCTGCCTTCGGTGCCACTCTTCACGGACGAAATCACCTGGACCGTCGGAGCCAACATGCCGACCACTCGGTACAGCGCCGTCACCGGGACTTACGGTGGGGAAATCTTCGTCGCTATCGGACGGCATTCGGACGCTGCACCGTACAACACAGCAGTCTGTGAAGCTTACAACTACGGCGCCAACACCTGGCGCACCAATTGCACATCCGCTCCCACCGCTCGTAGAATGCCGGCGTTTGGCGCCATGTACGAAGGGGATTTCCTCTACACAGTAGGTGGACGGGCGGAACCCTCCACTACGGTCGGAACCCTGGAAATCTACAACATGGCGACCAACCAATGGACCACCGGTCCCGCATGCCTGCCACGTTGGGCACACGGCGGCGCGGTCCTCAATGGTTATGTCTATGTATTCGGAAGCGACGGAGCTCTGACGCCCAATACCTCCGCACAGCGCTACAACATCGGCACCAACACCTGGGAAACCATTGCCGCTCTTCCCGGAGGTGACGGCTGGGTCTGCGGCGCGGCGGCGGCTGGCAAAGTGTACTGCATCGGCGGTAGCAGCAACACCACTCGCATGCTGGAATATGATCCCGCTACTAACCAGTGGACGACCCGGGCACCCATCCCTCACGCCAGAACGTATTCCACAGCGATCACTCACAACAACCTGATCTACGTCGTGGGTGGGATGGCGCCCTCCGGCAACCTGGTCGATGTGTACGATCCCGCCACCAATTCTTGGGCTGCCGAAACCAATACCCCCAGCACCATCTGCTGGGAAGCTATGGGCGTATCGGAATCCGCCATCTATTCCATCGGCGGCACCCCTCAGTCCACTCCGATCCAATACCTGAATCAGGTCTGGATAGGGGCGTTGCAAGCCCCAGAAACCGGAACCCTGGAAGGCATCGTCGCGGAAGCAGCCGGCGGTCATGACCCGATTGAAGGTGCGGCGGTTGCCCTGGCGGGCGATACCGTCTATACCGATGTCCAGGGTTACTACACCTTCACCGACATCAACGCCGGAACTTACGACGTCACCGCATCGGCGTTCGGGTACAATCCCCTGATGCACTCCGTGGTGATTGTGGCCGGACAGACCACGACTCAGAATTTCGCATTGACCCAGCCCGTGATCAGCGTGGACGTCACTGAATTTGACATCGACCTTGCAGTCGGCGATGTCCACAACGAAACGTTCAATATTTCCAATCTGGGTGACGGCGATCTGACCTTCGACATCGACGTCAATCTGGGAGGAGGCGGACCTGGCATCGAGACCATCTTATTGGTTGATGACGATGGCGGTCCCAATAACGGCGGGACCTATCAGGACGTGCAAAGCGTGTTCGTGGACGCTTTGGAAGACGCCGGTTTTGCCTACGACGTCTTCATCGTGGACTGGTCGATCACCACTCCGCCCCAGAACGGTCCCACCCTGGCGGAAATGCAGGGCTACGACCTGGTGATCTGGTTCACGGGCGAAACCTGGGGATACTACGGCGACGACACCCTGACCATGACCGACGAGAGCAACCTGGCAGATTACCTGGATGGCGGCGGACACCTGTTCCTGTCTGGACAGGATTATTTGTGGGAAAGCTATCCCGCTGCAGGTCCGTTTAGTCCTGGTCAATTCCCCTATGACTATTTGGGTGTGACGTCAGCGACCCAGGATTTGTGGCAACCCCCGACTTCTGCAATCGGCGGTGCAGGTTCAGTGGCAGCAGGTATGACCTTTGTATGCACCGTTCCCTACCCTTCTGCGACCTTGTGGTGCGACCAGATCCTGAACAATGGCACCACCGTGTTCCTGGCGGACGGACAGGGTCCCGCAGCGTGTCAAAAGACAGGCAACACTTTCAAGACCGTATTCACCACACTAAGCTTCGAAGGATTGGTGGACGGCGCTCCGCCTTCGACCAAAGCTCAATTCATGACTAACATGATCGCCTGGATGGGCGAGACCCTTGCCGACCAGGTTCAGACTCCGCCTCGACCCGCCTTGGAGCCCGTGTCCAGCACAAATCCCGCGGCGAAGACCGTTTCCGAGTACACCGTGAACGCCGGCACCGGTCCGATTGCCCGAGTGCCAGCGGAATGGTCCGGAACCGACGAGCCGTGGCTGGTTGTTCATCCGGGGACCGGCACGGTGCTGCCACAGGAATCGCAGTTGATCACGGCGACGTTCGAAATGCCTGATACGGCAGAAGTCGGCGAGGATTACTCTGGCGAAATCGTCATCAACAACAACAGTGTCCAGTCTCCGGTCACGATTCCCGTCTCCGTACATATCGTGAGCGCCATCGGCGACAATTTCGAATCAGCGCCCCAAACCTACGCGCTGCATCAGAATTACCCGAATCCCTTCAACCCGGTCACGAACATTCGGTTCGATCTGCGCCAGTCCGGTCACGTCAACCTAGCGATCTATAACGTCCTGGGTCAGAAAGTCGCGACTCTGGTTGATCGGAATCTGGAAGCCGGCAACCATACCGTAACCTTCAACGGATCATCCCTGGCGTCAGGCGTATACTTCTACCGCATCGAAGCCGGACAGTTCAGTGACATGAAGAAGATGGTCTTGATGAAGTAATCTCCTCTGTCAGGTGAGGACACCTGACAGCACCTTAACTGAGGAAGCAAGACTCACCTTTGGTGAGATTCATGTGCCGCAGAGTGTCCTCAATCTGCGGGCGGCGAGTGCAGGGTGAGGACACCCTGCACTACATTGGAATCAGAGTAGGGGCTTAGCATGCTAAGCCCCTGCATCTTCCGTGTGCCGAGAGTATCCTCACTCTGCGAACATGAGGTATAGGGTGGAGACAACCGGCACCACACTGAACAGCTGACTGAATATCAAAGTAGGGGCTTAGCATGCTAAGCCCCTACATCTTGACAGTGCCCCGCTTTTGGTGTGCGCAAGCTTGCTTGCGCGCGCGGTAGCAAGCTGCCGCACTCCATATCTTTTGAGGAATAGCCATGTATCGAACTGTGATCGCCTCATTCCTGACCGTCGCCGCGATACTGGCAATCGGACTCGCCGCTAAGTTGTCGGCACAACCAGCCATCCAGGTTGACGTGTCGTCCATTGAAGTGGTCCTTCGACCGGGGGAATCTCACCAGGAGACGTTCAATATCCTCAATGTGGGAAACGCCACCCTGGACTATCAGTGCGATTTCACCTTCCCCGGCGATCAACCTGATGTTCTTGTGGTGGACGACGACGGCGGCGTCAATAACGGTGGATCCTATTTCGACGTCCAGCGAATCTACACCGGCGCCTTGGACAGCATCGGCGTGGAATACGATATTTATGTAGTGGACTGGTCGATCAACCCCGAACAACCCGGACCCGGTGCCCAGACCATGTCCGAGTACGACCTGGTCATCTGGTTCACAGGCGAAGCCTGGGGATACTACGGAAACGACACTATTACCCCCACAGACGAAAGCAATTTGACAACGTTCCTGGACGGTGGCGGCAGCCTGTTCTTGTCCTCTCAGGACTACTTCTACGACGCCTATACCAACGCAGGACCATTCTCTCCAGGGCAATTCCCTCACGACTACCTCGGCATAACCTTCACCCAACAAGACCTGTGGGCGCCACCCGCTAACTGCTCAGGGGGATCCCATTCCTTTGCCGACAGTCTATCATACCAATGTGCAGTACCATACCCATCGTCCACCATGTGGACAGATATGCTGCAGGGAGTGGGTGAGCCACTCCTGACTGTCGACAATCAGGCGGCAGCCGTGCAATACGAGACGGAGACCTTCAAATCCGCCTTCACGACTCTCAGTTTCGAAGGTCTGGTGGATGGCTCATCTACCAGAGCCCAATTCATGCAAGGCTTGACTGACTGGGTCCAGGGACGCATCGCAGGAACTTCTGAGACCGATGACCCCTGGTTATTCCTAAACCCTGAAGTCGGCTCTGTGGAACCCCAGGAATCACAGCTGATTACCGCAACGTTCCAGATGCCCGACACCGCCGAAGTCGGGGACTCGTACGAAGGAACCATCATCATCGAGAATAACAGCCCCACCAATCCGGTCACTATTCCGGTATTGGTTTTGATCGAAGCTGGAGTTCGAGATGCACAATCGCAATTACCTATCGAATTCGCCTTGCACCAGAACTACCCCAATCCCTTCAATCCGACCACCACCATCCGGTTCGACCTGCCCCACTCCACATTTGTGGAGATATCGGTTTTCGACCTTCTGGGACGCAAAGTGGCGACCTTGACCAGTCAAATGACCGAAGCCGGCAGCCATGATGCAACCTTTGATGGGGCGGCGCTGCCGTCTGGAATGTACTTCTGTCGGATTCAGACGCCGGAATTCTCCGATGTGAGCAAGATGATCTTGATGAGGTAATCGGTGTGCTGTCACGTGAGGACACATGACAGCACCCATAATCGGCATTCTTACTTTGCTTTCGTGGATCCGGTGCTTAACCTGCACACCCACGAAAGTACCGGGAATAGTCAGTCACGCAAAATGGAGGGACCATGACACGGACTATCCCAACATCGATTCTGATCGCGATGCTGTTTGTGGGAACAGCATTGCCGGAAATCCTACCGCCACAACAAGCTCAGTTCCAAGACAGGCTTTTTCCGTCAGAAACCTATTCCCCCGATCAACTCGGGAACCTCGAAGGTCGAGTCTTCAGAAGGTATTCCCTTCAACCTCTCGAAGATGCGGCAGTCGTACTCGGCACTGACACATCGTGGACTGACATCCACGGCGACTATTCCTTCCACGACATCCCCGCGGGTACTTACGAGGTTACCTCTTTCGCATTCGGTTACAACGCTCACATTGATTCGGTCGAAATCATATCCGACAGCACCGCGCACCTGGATTTCTACCTGCCCCAACCAATCATTGTTGTTGACGTTACAGGCCAGCCCAGTGGTCCGCCCGGATCACATCTCGACTTCGACTTCACAATATCCAACCTCGGCGATGGCGGACTGACTTATGATATCGAAGCGATCTTTGAAGGTACCGACCCTTGGCTCGAAGCCATCCCTGACAGCGGCGTCATTCTTCCTCTTGCCAGCGAACAGATAATCCTGTCCATTGACGTCCCTGACACCGCAGAAGCGGGGCAACACTATTTTGCGGAAGTAATCATCCACAATAACACCATCACGCCGTCGATTACCATTCCAATTACTTTATGGGTCACTGAGAATTTCGTGGATCGCAATGACTTGACATCCCTGCGTTTCGACCTAAGGCAAAACTACCCGAACCCCTTCAACCCGACGACACTGATCCGTTTCGATATTCCGCTTGAGACGGAAGTCGAAGTGTCAGTATTCGATATGCTGGGGAACAAGGTTGCGACCCTCATCAGACAAAGAATGGAGGCGGGCAGCCACACAGTTTCCTTCGATGGGTCTTCGCTGCCGTCCGGGATGTACTTCTGCCGAATCTACACTCCACGATTCGCGGACTCGAAGAAGATGATCCTGATGAAGTAGCCTTGCCTGTCGGGTGAGGAACCCGACAGCACCTTGGAATATTTTCCGGAGTCCGGAAAACACCTTGCCTTTTTGGAGAATTTTCAGTACATTACGGGTGAGTTGAGTGCTGTCACATGAGGACATATGACAGCACCGTGTCGTGGCTTCGCCACCACCCAATGACCCAACAGCGGATGTGCTGTCAGGTGTCCCCACCTGACAGCCATCAATTCCGCAGGGTCGGGAGACCCTGCGGCACGCCTAGACACCCGACAGCACTGTTGAATTTGCAGCAGAGGGCACTGATATGAAAACCGTGAACAGACCCACAACTATCGCAAGCTGTATTGCCATTTTGTGCTCTACGTTTGCGTTCGGGCAGATCTTCATTTCCCCCGATGATTTCCCCAATGTCACCGGAATGACCCTGACTTATTACACCAATATCACCAATTCCGTGCCGGTGAACGTCGGGATTTCCGGAGCCAATCAGACCTGGGATTTCACCGTTGGTCCGGAAGAGCAAGAAGTCCAGGAGCATATTATCCGTGCCGTGGAATCCCCATTCTACGAGCAATTCCCGGAAGCCAATCGCGTCCGGGTTTCCGACACAAACCTGTTCGGGCTGCCCGGCACCGTATATACCCATCGGGAGATGTCCAACGAACAGTTGACTCTGCTGGGATTGGGCGCGGATATCGGCGGATATCCCATCCCCATCCGCCTTGGCGAGAATGGTTTGCAGGAATACCCTATGCCGTTGTACTACCAGGATGAATGGGACAATACGATCGTGATGGATACCGTCTTCACCATTGCCAACCCCGACACTACTATTCCGCTGGATTCTATTGACGTCCGCCTGGAAATTACTCTGGGGGATCAAGCGTTGGTGGACGCCTGGGGTACGCTGGCAGGTCCTCTGGGCAACGATCCTGTGCTCAGAGTCCGTCACGATACCGGTATCGAAGCCACGGTCTATGTCTGGATGATTATCTTCTGGGTACCGGTGTGGGATACGACCTACGCTCAGATCCGTTACGAATGGCTGGCGCAGAGTTCCGGTCCCATCGTCACGGTCGCCAGTCAGCCCGGCGAAACCAACCCCAATTTCGATCAGGCGTCTCGCATTCAAAGGCTGATCGACATGTCCACCGAGGTTCCATCGACCCCCGATTTCCCTGTGCCGATGACCATCTTGTTGTCACCGAACTATCCAAATCCGTTCAACGAATCGACTGCGCTGACATTCTCCCTGCCTCCAGCAACAAACGAAAAGGCGGCATTGATCATCTACAATATCTTGGGACAGAAGATCGCCACATTATGGGAGGGCGGTTTAGACGGCAGGACGCACTACGTGATCTGGAACGGGCGAAACGCGCAAAATCTGCCGGTGGCAAGCGGGATGTATTTCGTCACTCTGAGAACTGGATCGAATCTCCGCACGTTGCCGATTATCAAGTTGGATTAATCATGTCCGGACATTCCCGATCCTCGACGCCGATAACCAGTCGTTTCCGTTTCTGAAGCAATTCAAAATTCAACATTTCCCATGATCACTCAGGTCGTGCCGTACTCTGACCTGACGCACCTCATCATTACCCCAGCTCTTATAGATCCCGATTCCATGGTTGCGGTGATCGGCGACATTAATTGCCCACCCAGCCATTGCATTGCCATCTTGAACTCCCGTCAACATCGACTACCCGAAGCCCAAGACTCCTGGTTGTCCGCCACGTCCTCGGCGGTGGAAAAAGCCGTTTTCGACAATGGCACCCTCATGTCCAGCGTTGGCATGACCACCTGGGAATGGATTGTCTGGAACACTCGACGCCTGAAAGGTCATCAAATTATCATTGTTCCCCGCGGCAAAGTGTCCGGTTTCCAGGAAACGGTTCGTCAGATTGTTGCCGACTTCGATCTGGATCCCACCCGAACGACCTTTCTGATGCCATTCAATCCGAAGAAGAAGCCGTTTCGGAAGCTGGTATATCCGGAACGGGACCGCTGGGCGGTTGCGTTGTCACATACGATCAAGCCCATTTCGATCCGCTCTTCCGGCGTCATGGCACGTTTGCTCGCCGAAACAGGCCTTTCGGCGAAGATCGATGCCTCAGCCCAAATCTCACACTACGGAGGCAGGAGCAGGGCAGATCCCTTGAGCGCCATTTTGGCAAAGTCCGATTCGCCCTTCGAAATAACCGGCTGGGGAGACGTTGACGCTTCAGCCTACCTGACTCACTGGACTCGCGCCTGCCATGGTCCCTGGCACGGGGAACGCAAGGCGGATTTCTACTCAGACCTGTATCGCGCGAAAAGCGGCTATCCTCGCGACGGATTCAATACTCTGAAGCGAATTCTGATGGAGCAGAAGATTCGCGCGTCCGGACGCATGATGCCCGGAGGCACGCCGATGATTTCCTGGACGGCAAGAACACCTGTGGAATTGCTGGAAATCATCCGCTGGCGCCCCGGCTTCATCCGTTGGAATTTCGAACCCTTTGGAATCTCAATTCGCAGGGAAATACTGGAGTCGCTCGGCGCCAAGAGGGTCACTTACGGAACCCAAGATCAATTCGATGGATTTCCGCTGTCTCAACAACCCTTTTTTCAACGAATCACACCGGAAAAAGACTGGAGCCTCGAAGAAGAGTGGCGACTGCCGGGCGATCTCGATCTCGGAAATATCAGCGATCAAGATGCGCTGGTCTGGGTCCAGAGCCCAAGCCAGGTCGATGGGAGCCAAAAGTTGAGCCCGTTTCCGGTGCGAAGTCTGCTGACATGACAGCATTTGAGGGGGGTTGCGCAAGGGTTTTCCTCGGCTGGTACGGGCGAAAAAAAGCCGAACCAATTTGGTTCGGCTTTTTCTATACACAGACTGTGTTAAACGTTACTTCAGCAACACCATCTTGCCAATCGCGGTGTTCTGATCCGCGGACAGTCGGTAGAAATAGATACCGCTGGCGAGATCCTTGCTTTCAAAGCTGACTACATGGCGTCCGGCATCCATGGCTTGACCGTCGATCACGGTGGCGACTTCCTGTCCCAGAATATTGTACACGGCAAGGGACACGCGCGACACTGCCGGCAGCCGGAATGCAATGTGAGTGCTTGGATTAAATGGGTTAGGGTAATTGCCATCCAGCGCAAAGGTTTCCGGAACCGCAGGCTCGCCTTCCGGCACATCCATGTACATCCCGAACCAGGACAAGACCCGGCTGATGATGACGCTTCTCTCCTCCGTACGCGGATGTTGCGCACTGCTGTCGTAATGACAGGCGGCTTCTAACGCAAACGCCATGTACGCCGTTTTCCAACCGGTTCCGGCATAGCGCACGGCGCCGTTGCCGCCGGTAGAATATGTATAGATCACGGTCGATCCTCCCACTGCATTAATCTTGGACGGCGACAAGGAGCCATTCTGTCCACCGCATCCCCCAATCAGCAACAGATTGGTATCGTCAGAAATGGGATCCCCCGCCACTCCGCTGAGCTGGAAATGTCCGGCGCCTTCCACATGCTGAGCATGCAGATAATTGGAGTAGAACAACGATGCGTTGATATCCTCATCGATATTCTGACCCACCACCAATAGTCCCCGATTGCCGCCAGCGTCCAGAAAACTCGCCAGATGAGTCCGGTCGTTGACGGTCAACGTATTGCTACTTTCGTTCCCGCACATCCAGATCACGTAGTGGTACCGATTCAATTCAGCGCTGGGGATCTCATCCAGGGCATTGACATCCCAGACATCATGGACCACATCGATGGCGTCCAGGTCGTCCTGGTAGAAAACGTCATAAGTGGAAGCGCCGTCATCATCCACCAATAACACTTCCGGACGTCCGATGCGCAACTGGAAATCCAGCAGAGCGGAAAATCCGTAGTTATTCGAAGTCAGATGCAGTTGGAAATTCGCCCAATAGGGTCGAGGCACGCTGGAGCTGACACTGAAATCGAACGGATCGGAACCGTTGTGCACTTCCTGACCCGCCGGAATGCTTCCGTAGCTTGAGACGCTGTCGGTGATGGTGATGTACGGATCGCCCGAGCAGCGCAAAGTCGCCTGAACGTTGCCCGCATCCTGCCAGTCCGCGTCATTCAAAAGCGTCACCGTCAACGCCACCGATTCCCCGGGATCAGCACGATTGTCGTTGTTGCCCGACGCATCATTGACATAAGGCGTTCCTGACACGATCAACCTCGGGAAAAAATTGGAAAATAGGATGACGAGGTCAACACGTCCTGCACCGAGAAGACCGGCGTAACTTGGGTTCAAAGGATCGATGTCATAGGAATAATCCCTCAGAGTCTGGGCAACCCACGAATTCGTCTGAGTGGGAAACGCCGCCCACACCAATCCGGCAGCACCAGCGCACTGAGGAGATGCCATGGAGGTGCCGGACTCCTCGCCATAAGCGTTACCGGGCAACGTACTGATCATCCCGGGACTGAAGTCGCCGCCGGGAGCGCTGATATCCACCCATGTCCCGAAGCTGGAATAGGACGCCTTATGATCGCTATTATCCGTCGCCGCCACGGACATCACGTTGTTGTAACATGCCGGATAGTGCAACGCCTGGTTGTTCTCGTTGCCGGCAGCGGCGAATAGCAGCAACCCGGCACCCCAGGCGTATTGAAGGGCGTTGTTTTCCGCGCTATTCTGACTGGGGCTGCCGTAGCTCATGTTGATGATCTTCGCCCCGTTGTTCGCAGCATAATATATCGCAGGAATGCTGGCGCTTGCCACGATATACCCATTCCCCTGGTTGGACACATAGCCAGCCCTTAGACACATGATTCTGGCATTCCAGTTCGTCCCGGCAATGCCGATGTCATTATTTGTAGTAGCAATCGTCAAACCCGTAGTGTGTGTGCCGTGCGCATACTGTGGTATGTGCAATTCCTCCGGATTGTTATCAGGAACGCTGATGTCTTCACCAGGATATCCCTGTCCCGAAATCCCCGCCACAAAATCCCAACCGTAGAAATCATCCACATATCCATTCTGACCGTCATCCTCACTGTTAAGATCATCAATGTCTCCAATCACCCCTGGGAACCCCGACCAGCCGACCCACTCATCATGATCCAGATCCTCATCCGGATTGACCCAAATATTCCCGATCAAATCCACATGATCCCAGTCCACGCCCTGGTCAATGCAGGTAATGAGGATATCCCGGCTGCCCCTGGTAATATCCCAGGCTTCCGGAGCCCCGATCGTTGTCAGAGCCCACTGCGAGCCGAACAACGCATCGTTGGGAATCACATCCACCGGTCTCATCACATCCGGCTCCGCATACAGGACACCTGGCAACGAACTATAGTCGGCGCACACTTCCATAATGTCAGCGCCGTGATTGAGGTCAAATACGAAACACCGGCTGAGATCCGGCGGATTCTCCAAATGATTCAGGATCTGACCCTGCAAGATGTCCGTAATTCTGTATACGCCGTAATGGGCATTCAACGCGTCAATCGCAGGAATCCCAAATTGCATGACGCCGTCAATCTCTCGAGGAGTCATCTGACCGTACATCTTGTCGAACTCGATGATGATCTTCCCCGGCTGCCACAACTCGCCCGCATAATCGCGAGCATCGAATACCGCCATCGCAGACCCAACAAGGAAAAGTCCCGTAATGATGACTCCAAGCGGATAATACCTCCTGATCATGCTATCCTCCAAACAACGTGATGATCGTCAGGGGGACCCGTCCGATACCGTTGGGTTACGCAAGGCTAACCCAACCTACCGCTCGCGATCCTCCTGACAACGTGATGACCTCCCGCAGGAAAATCATCTGTGATTTGCTATTTCCTCAAACTATAATTTAACCAGAAATTTCGCAAATGTCAACATCTACTTGCACTTTGTTAATGAATGTGCTGTCGGGTGTCCCCACCCGACAGACCCTGTGTTGGGTTACGCAAGGCTAACCCAACCTACCACTGCTACCTGCCCATAAGAAAAGTCCGGCATATGCCGGACTTTCTCAACAATTGGGCAATTGAGCAATCGAACAATTCTCGCGATCCCTCCATCAAAATGTCACACGATACGGAATCCCCCAGACATCGGCATCGTAAGGAGCCGAATCATCGTACACCGTGTCATGGTCGATCATGTCCACACAGGAATGATAGACGCCGGGCAAAAGCCCGACATCGAATATCCCGCTGTAAATCCCATCGCCTGCAACTTCGTCAGGATAGATCCCGTCGTCATGCAACGGTCGGCGGTGATGAGCCCACAGGCGGTGCAACCGATAATGCAAAAGCCCTAACGCCGAATCCGCATTGCTCAAAGTCACAAACACCTTCGCCGAATCCCCCCGCGAAAACGTGATCAGACTTTCCCGATCCACGATGGTCTCCAGAGGATTCTGAGTGTCCAGCACCACGGTCTCCTGACCGCCGCCGGTCACTCGCACCATCCGAAACCGTGAGATGGTCACCGTGTGGGGATTCGGATCCCGGGAAACGCCTTCCGCCATGGACACGGCGCTCATCCGCCAACCTCTGTTCGGATATCCCATGCCCATCCTCTCGAAGATGGCTTTCCGGGTGATGCTGTTGTACATGTCTTTGCTGTAGATGTGATAGTCAAACGGAGGATTGGAGCTGTCCAGAACGGCGATCCTGAATTGTCCGTCAAAGTGGTGTGTGACGGTCGCCACCGCGGAATCCCCGAAAACTTGAACGTCAACGGACTGCAACGAGCGCACCCCGTGACGCCAAAATGCCACCGGCTCAATCGTTTCAGCCGGATGCATGCCACTGCCTCCACCAACCCCGTAATCATCTTCGTCAGCCAACAGGGACACACCGAACATGTCTTGGTCCCCTTCAACCAAGGTAGCAATCGCATCCTGATCGGTGGTGCTCCCGCCGCCATTTTCGTTGTCGCAGCCCGACAGAAAAATAGCCGTCCCGATGGCGGCAATGACGAGATAACCGTGAATCTGTGACATGGGCATCCCGCCCATGTTCAACCGCGGGCTGGAAGCCCGTGCCACCCTAATTGGTCTCATCTTCGACCTCCGGGTGAATGTGCCGCAGGGTGTCTCCACCCTGCGATATCTCACTGCATTGCTATTGTACATTCCCCGCCGGAATTTGTTCCAATGGCTTGGACGCCAATTCTCCGGAGAAGTACTGCTCCGTTCAAGAAAATCCCCGCATGGTCTTGATAACCAAGCGACCATGCGGGGATAAGCCTTCGACGTGTTGTCAGGTGTCCTCACACCTGGCAGCCATTGATTCCGCCCTTAAAGACCGCGACTCAAACTTCCCCCCTGCTATTGCAGGGGGAAATATAAGGGGGGTATCGATCTTCCGCAGGGTGGTGACACCCTGCGACACAATTCTATCTGCTCGTAGCTTGCCGAACTTTTTCTCCGGCAAACGGACGAACGCCAGGCTCAACTGCATCCACACCTGTCGGTCCGATCTCAATCGGCGACCACAGGTACTCGCCAGGCAAAGTGAGGGCTCTGGCACCGCTGGCGTTGCCGAATGTCACATGATAGTACTTATTGAGCCCAGGGACATTCGTGTCATTCCAGGTCTGAGTAGGATACATCACGGAATCCACCAACGCATACGTCCCGGTCGCGGTATTTGACTTGTAAATGAAGAACCACGTCCCGCTCGGAGCACCCGCGAGATTCCACGAGAGATTGATGTTGACGTTGTCGGTGCCTCCGGTCTTTTGAATAACCACGTTCTTCACGCGAAGGGCATCGACGATTACCCTGACTCCGGCTTCTTCAACATCATAGTACCAGACACCGGTGATCAGCTGTCGCGCCATGAAGCTGATCGGGGGATTGGTATCCGTTCCGATGAACGGGGCATTAGGGTATGCGGTCACCCATTCGGTGCCGGCGTAGAAGTATCCATCTATAACCGGCAGACCCGATACGGCATAAGTGTTCCAGCCGACATCAATGGACGTATCAAGATAATCGTATCGGACGGTCGTCCCGTCATCATCGTATATCTTCATCCGAGAATCATCATATCCTACCGGGAAGGAATTGAAATACACCTTCATTCCGGTGATCTTGCAAGGATAGATCGGGGGATCGAACCGCGCGCCCCAGAAATAGCCGGCGGTGTTGAACGCCCAGCCGTTTTCAAACGTCCCGTCATCGTAGGTCAGTTCCGAAGGATAGGCGCATATCTGAGTTTCGGCGCTAATCATGTTGTCGGAGGGATTGGCATCCCCGGGGACGATGGCGTTGGTCGTCAGGATATATTCGCCCACCGCTGTGAAGGTGTAGGTGCTGAACGTCACTTCGACGGAATCACCTACCGCCAATCCTATCACAGGCAAGGTCTGGCTGAAGACCACCGTTCGGGCGAAACTCGTGTCCTGGATGACCAGCGACACATCGAACGTATCCGTGGTGGTTCCATGATTGGTCACCTGGATCGTTCCATCGAAGGGATCGCTGCCCGGCTCGAAGAATCCCGGGAAGGTCATCCAATCCAGGGAAATATCACGAATGGCGCCACCGGCGGGCATGACCATCGCTCGGAGCGGATGGTCTCCACCGGCAGTCAATGTCCAAGTCGCGCCGCCATCGCTCGTGACGTACTCGACTCCCATCGTCGAATTGTTGCCCGCATTGGGTTCCGCGTCCATGGGAATCGTGGGCGTAGTGGCGTCCGCATACTGATACGCCACGAAGAACGACCCTGTCGCAATGGCAACGGACGGGACGGTAATAATGTTATTACCCACCACCAAGGCAGCGGTGGTGCTGAACAGGATGCTGGCAGGATTGGGAGCTCCGGAGCCATTGTCGCCATAAATTCTGATCAAGGCGTTTCCCGCAGTGCTAATGAGTTCGACCTGCAGGCTGGTGATTTCCACCGGCAATTGGCAAGGGGTAAACTTCATAATCCGCCCGCCGTTGGTGCCAATGCTCAAGTTGACCTGGAAATTCGGGATGTCATAGTCCAGCAAATGCGCTAAGGTCGGATCATCCACTTGCTGTTCCAACATCTTGGAATTGTTCTCGGGAGTCACATCTCCGGCGGCAGTCACGGTGGCGGTCACGATGAATTCGCCCAATGTCGTTGCATTCCACGCCGCAGGAGCCGTGACGGTGGTGTTGCTGCCAGCCACCAATGGACCATAGGTTCCAGTGGAAGTGAATACCACGATATTGCCGGCATCACGCACCACCCAGTCCACCGTATAGGAAGCGACGTCCATGGTTCCCGGGTTGTTGATCAACGCGCGGAACGTGGAAGCATCGTTCTGACACAAGAAGTACCTCAGACTGACGTTGTCCACATTCCCTACGGCGAGATCCACCCAACCTCCGCCGCCATAGCGTCCTCCCGCTCGGCAACGCCAGTCATAGCCTCCTGCCACGTTGGTGATCGGAATATTGGTGGGCCATACGCCAGTCGTATAGTAACTACGATTCAGTCCGCTTAGCGTCCCATCAAGAATTGGGTAGGTCCCCGGTCCGTTCTGGGGAGGACCGGGATTAAGAGTCGCATTGATGGGACCATAGATGATATGAAAATCCTGCCCCGCCTCGAAATGGAGGTTGTTCGCGAGGGTATCCGGGAACGTGATGTCATACAAATATGTCCCGATGACGGTAACCGTAAAAGGACCCACGGTTTCCAAAATCCGATTGGGATTGGCATAACCAATGCTGTCGCGCGCCACCCATACCCGGAATCCGGTGCTATCGGCGCCCACCCTGTTCACATAGATATACGCCGCCCGCAATTCAAAGGGCGACAGTGGGGTAAAACGCACCGAGTTATAAAACACACCACCGTAGAGCCGGTAACTGGTTGCCCCAAAGTCGTCATACCGGATCGTATCCGGCTGCGCGGTGTCGGTTCCCCATCCCGGGAGAACAACCGGCGTAGTCTCCACCATGGGCGCCATGGTAGGTGACGCCATCACCACGCCGACCACTCCAAACATCAACACTAACAAAAGTACTCTTCTGCCCATAATTACCTCCAGTGGTTCGGGGTGTGCCGGACGACCGGGATCTCAAATTGCCAGCAAGATTCCACAGAACATCCGGCATCGGCTCATGAAACACATGCACTATTAGTTCGAATCTTACACCTGAAAAAATGCCGTGAAAACCCTTGCACCAACCTCCCGGGGACGTGCGACCCGTCCCGAAAAGCAGGCGAAAAAAACCATTGACCCCGCACTGCTCAAGGATAAATCGGAAACCGCAACGCTTCGATCAATGGATAGTTAGCGGATTAAATATAAGAAATAAATTGTTTCAAGTCAAGCAAAATCTCCGCACGTATGAAGAATTTTGCACAGTAACCCTCTGGGACATTATGTAGGGGCACAACATGTTGTGCCCCTACGATATCAGTTGCCTGCGGTGACTTTGTAGAAGGCGGCAGGAATCACGTCCAGGACGCCGGTATCCACATAGGTAGTCTGGGGATGAGTAATCTCGATCAACAGACTGCCCGGACCCACCACGAAATCCGGTGTGGTACCACGATATATCCGATAGTGAGTAGCATCGGGTACTGGCGACCAGGTCAAACGGACGGATGTGGCGCTGACCATACCTATTGTCAGATCGGTAATGGCAGGAAGGCTGGTCTGATAGCCCGCGACTTTGACGTCGTCGATGTTCCAGCCGCAAAACTGCCAGCCGTTGTCGGTGGTACCGATTCCGAAGCGGATGCGGAAATTGGCGTTCCCGTCCGCTTCCGCGGATATGTCGATGACCTGCTGGCTCCAGGTGTTGTCATCCATGGTGGCGGAGCCGTTTTCCCAGCGGGTGATCCAGGTGGTGCCGTCATAGACTTGCAGGGTGGCATGGTCGTACAGGTTGCGTTCTACACCGAGCCAGCGCCAGAATTCCAGCTGGGTGGATAGGAGACTCGCGCAGTTGATAATGGGGGACGTGATCCAGAATGTCGACGCCAGATTCGCTTCGTAGTCGCCATCGACAGCGGTCAGGTCGGTGCCCAGTACGTTGTTGTCACCGGTTGGGGTGTGATCTTGGGTCGGGTCGGGACCGCCGTGGGTGTCGTCGCCGGGACCGCCCATGGGTTGGTTGCGGGTCCATTCGCCGGAGCCGCCGTAGCCTGTCCAGCCGAGGTCGGTGGAAAAATCGTCGAAGAAGATTTCGGCGTAGGTTCCGATGGGCGTCATCTGGACATTGACTTCGATAGGTGCGCCGGAAGGCACGACGATATCCTGGACGGTGACGGGATAGTAACCTGGTGCGGAGAAGGATAGGTTATAGGTGCCTGGGCGGAGGATGCGATAGTAGTCTCCGACGGCGGGGTCGGAGTAGGTGTCGTAGACGATGTTATTCAAGCGGACGGCGGCTGGGATGGGATCGCCGGTTTCGGAATCGGTGATGATGCCTTTGATGCCATGATGGATTTCTTCCATGTAGGACAGCATGGATTCGCGATTGTCTTCCCAGTAGCCTGGCAGAGTGGACTCATCGGGCCAGAAGGGCGTACTGATCTCCATGGTGATTTCCTTATCGCCTTGCCAGACGTAGTTCCAATCCTGCATACCTCCGTAGATGACGTACCAGTCGCAGCCATTGGTGATGCCTTGCGGGAAGGGACCGTTATACATGGGGGAATTATGGGAGGAGTAGGCTAAAGCCAGTTGGATGAAATGGGCGTCTTCCGGGGAGGCGGTATAGACATTCTGACCGCTGTAATTGCCGTCCCAGGGGTAGTTGGCGACGAGGGTGCCGCCGTGGAAATTGGCGGATAGGACGCTGGAATGCTGGAATGCCCAATTCATGACCACCTGGACTTCGGTGGGACGACCGGATACTGTGTTGGTGGAGTCGTCGATACGATCGGGAAATTCCCGATTCAGGTCGAAGCCCTGGGCGTTATAGCGGCTGGCAGCCGCTGTCCCGTCCGGATTCATAGATGGCATAATCCAGATCTCCGTGTTGTTGACCAAGTCGGTCACGCGCGGCAGGATCCCATAATTGTCCACCAGGTAGTTAATCAAATACATGCACATTTCCTTACCGACCACCTCGTTGCCGTGCATGGCGGCGATATATTTGAATTCCGGTTCCGCTTCCTCGACTTCTACGTTATCAGAGATCCTCATGAACCAGAGGCCGCGACCCTGGGTAGTCGCACCTATGGAATCCAGGTGGCAGATGGTGGGGTTGTCCGCCGCGATCTGCATCAGCTCGGCACGCAATTCCTGGTAGGTGTGGTAGCTTCGCAGGGGATCATCGGTGTTCTTGGTGGCTTCCCATAGGCTATCGGCGTACAGTTTCGCCTGGTCCGGGATCCAGCGGACGTCGTAGCCGGCGGCTTTCAAAGTCTCGAATTCGCTGGGCAGCAAGTACACGTACACATCCAAGCCCGCCACATTGTCGATATCGATCCGGCGATTGATCAGATCACGCAATTGATCGCTGCTGCTAAGGGCGATGACGGCAGTGGTGGCATCGGTGAACTTGTTTTCGGCGTGCGACGGCGCCAGAACCACGATGACACAGACCACAGCAATCACGATCGCACAAAGCAAGCTCTTACTGAGAACAGAACCTTGAGATTCCATGCGGCACTCCAAAGCTAAGCTACGTCAAATCCGGAAGGCGCTGCTAATTCTGACTGTCGGGTGAGGACACCCGATAGCACATCGTCTTCCGTGCCGCAGGGTGTCCACACCCTGCGGAATTATAGCTGTCGGGTGGGGACACCCGACAGCACAGCAATGTCATACTGTCATAATCGACTAATTATGGTAGTCATAATACCTATGAATGTCCTGTCATTGAAATATACGAAAAGATTTCCAGAATTTCCACCATTTTCTTTGTATCGCGAAATTTCTACAAGCTGGTGGTGGTGAAAGCTGAGGACTGTGCCGCAGGGTGTCCTCACCCTGCGGAATCATAGGGATGTTGGATTGCGCCTCGCTGACCCAACCTACCACACCCTGATTGCCGGATTTTCCGCTTGCGTTTTGCCAAAAAATTGCTAAGTTATTAGCAGATTACGTGGTAACGGATCCGACCTAATCGAAGAGGCAGGCGTGCATCACCAACGTGCCGAGCGGAATATCAGATGGTTAGCCCCGGTCGTGCTGTTGAGCGCGATCTTTCTTTCGGGATGCGGTTCTCGGGAACATCAATTGGAGCGAGCGAAGGCATTTCGAGCCGTGCGGCAATTCCAGGAAGCCGAAGCTGCGTATCAAGACGTCCTGAAGCGGCAGCCGGGGAATCTGGATGCTATGCAAGGCATTGCAGAGATGGCTCGGGACAACCGACAATGGGTAGAAGCCGGTACCTGGTGGAAACGCATAGTGGACGAACGACCTTATGATCCCGACGCCTTGCTGGGATACTGGCAGAGCCAGTGGGAGATTGCCGATTCTGCAGCACGCGACAGCTTGTGCGCCGCCATTTCGAGAGACCTGAAGCCCCGAGTGTCAGTAGAAGGCGACCGGTTGCAGATGCTGTCGATGGCGGTGGATGCCTATGCCATGACTAAGGATGCCGCGCACGCCGCTCAGGCTCGCTACGCGTTGACACACGAATTCCCCAATTCCCGGAAAGCTTATGACGTCCTGGGCGAAGAGTTCTACGATGGGCTCTATCCCATCTGGCAGGACGACAACGCCAAGATCGAGTATCTCCTCGCCTTCATCCGCCGCGATCCGAAAACGGTGTGGCATCGAACGGCTTACGCCTGGCTGATGTCGTCTCTGCACGCCACGGGTCGCAAGGATTCCTTATTCGCGTACGCCAAGATCAACGCCAAGGAATTCCCTCAGGATCCCTTCGCTCTCACTGTTTCGGCGAGATGGCTGTTGGAACTTGATCGGCTGATACCGCAGGCTCTGAATTATGCACAGTTGGCGGTCCAAATCTTGCCGATCCGCCCGGACTACTATCCGGAAGAGCAGTGGAAACTGGAAACCGCCGAGTTGTTCGCAAGCTCCCGCCTCATGTATGCCAGAGCATATTGGAAAAGGGGGCAGCGGGATCATGCTGAGAAATGGCTTCGCGCAACCATTGACGAGGCTCCCTATACTGTGGACGACGACCAGAATTCCTCCGCACACTGGGAAATGCTCGCCGAAATCCTGATGGAAAAGCAGCAATATGATGAGGCATTCGGGGCGGCTGTCAATTGCTTGATAGGCGGCGATAGACGGAACAAATGGAGTCAGATGGCGGACTCGGTATTGGTGGCGGCGTGCGAGAAAACAGGGCGCAATCCGGAACAAAGACAGGAACTGGCGAGGGACTGGGTAAATTACCAGGGTCCGGTCTTTACGGATGTCACGGAAGCCGCAGGATTGGGAAATCGCCACGAATCCCGCGTGGCATGGGGAGATATCGACAATGACGGAGATGACGACTTGCTTCTGGGTGGTCACGTCCTGTTCGTCAATCAAGGAAACGGCACTTTTGCCAACCAGACCAAATCCGCAGGTATCACTGGTCCTGCCAGTGGCGGCGTATTCGGCGATTACGACAATGATGGTTGGCTGGACTTCTATGCCATCTCTTCCGGCACCGGAGACAATGCCGACAAGCTTTGGCGAAATCGCGGTAATGGCACGTTCGAAGACGTGACAATTGCGGCGGGAAATGTGCTGGACGACGTGTCCAGCGAAGGCGCCGCCTGGGGCGATTTCAACAATGACGGATTCCTGGATCTATATATCGCCAACTACGAGAAGCCGGGCGATGAACTGGGGCAAGGCACCCCGGACCGATTCTGGGAAAGCCAGGGCGACGGCACCTTCAAAGAAGCTTCCGCCGCGGTGGGAATGACCCCGCCCTTTGGGAAAGACTTGTGCGGTCGGGGCGTGAACTGGGGCGATTACGATAACGATGGCGACATCGACATCTACGTTTCCAACTACCGCCTCCAGGAAAATCTCCTGTGGGAGAACTTAGGGAACAATAGGACGATGGATGCAGCATTACTCAAAGGGGTCGCAGGATTCGAAAAAGACGGCTGGTGGGGACATACTATCGGATCGGAATGGGGCGATTATGACAACGATGGGGACCTGGACTTGATCACCGCCAACCTGGCTCACCCCAGATACATCGATTTTTCTAACAAGACCTGCTTGTACGAGAATTCCGGCGCCCCGGGATACACATTCAAAGAGCGGCGAACCGAAGCCGGCATCAAGTATGACGAGACCCACAGCGACCCGGCTTGGGGGGACGTGGACAACGACGGTTACCTCGACCTGTATATTACCTGCATCTACGAAAACATGCGGTCATACCTGTATCGAAACAAAGGCGACGGGACGTTCGAAGACATCACGTACTTGTCCGGCACCCGTACCTTCAATGGCTGGGGATGCGCCTTCAGCGACTACGACCGAGACGGTGATCTCGACCTGCTGGTCGCTTCCGGTTCCGGAGTGAAGCTACTCCGCAATGACTCTGCGGAGAATCACTGGATCCAGGTGAAGGTGGTCGGCACATCTTCGAACAAATCGGGCATCGGAGCCCGAATCGAAATCACCCAGAACCACCACCGCCAGATTCGGGAAATCCAGGGTGGCAAAGGCACCACCAGCCAGCATACCCTGGTTGCCCACTTCGGATTGGGTGACAGCGAATCTCCGATCCGGATCTCGATTCGCTTCCCGTCAGGTGCCACCAGGACTCTTGATAAAGTGACCGCGGATCAACGGGTTGAGGTCGTGGAATAGATGAGACCGAGCCATATCCCCACCCGTTGCCTTTTCCTGTTGATGATTGTCCCCCTATGTCTGGGTGCCACCGAATTGCCTGTGGAGGTGGATTCGCTGTTAAACCGCTGTATCGACGTCACATTCCTGAGCGATTACCAGGAGGCGTATAGAATCTGCGACCGTCTGGAACAACTGGTCGACGGACCCTTGGCTCCGTGCTATCGGTCGGCGGTCACGGCGGGTGAGATGATCGATTTCGAAGATACCCTGGGATTGGGGCGATTCCTTTCGGAAAGCCAACGCTGCATCGAGATGGCAGAAATCCGAATTAACGCAGGAACCGACGTGGCGGAGGACTATTTCTATATGGGAAGCACCTTAGCCTATGTGGCATTGCTGTATGGTCACCAGAGCAGCTACTGGAAAGCTTATCGCGCCGCAGTGAGATCCCGCCACGCCCTGGAGACCTGCCTCGAACTGGATTCCACCTTCGTGGACGCACGCGTCGGCATCGGCAATTATCAGTATTGGATGAGTCGAAGCCTCGACATACTGAATTGGCTGCCTGTGTTCCGCGACGAAAAAAAAGCTGGAATCGCCCAATTGCAGCGGGTGATAGCCCAGCATACTCGTGCCAAATACCTCGCGATTTCCAGCCTTGCCAATATACTTCTGGATCAAGGGGAGTATCGTGAAGCCCTGCGTCTGGCGCGCCTCGGACTGACACGATATCCCGGGAGCCGGGCATTCCTGTGGCAGGAAGGGGCGGCGGAACTGGGTCTGGGCTCATACACAAGGGCGAATGACATCTATCACGAGCTGTTGGCGCAGATCCTGTCATCGCCGCCCAATAACCACCACAACGAATTGAGCTGTTACGCCAGCTTGGTCGTCGGCTATTACGAGCTTGGTGAATATGCGACCTGTATCGAGACCGCCCGCAAGGCTCTCCAAATCCCACTAACGGAAGATCTGAAAAAGAACAAGAAGAAGACTCTGGACAAAATCATACACTACCTTGGACTCGCTGAGCAAAAAATCGACCGGAATCAGTGACCATCCGGGCACGACGATGATGCCTCCGCTTCGCATACCTCGTCAAGCGCTATTAAGGAAGATTGGCGACCTGGCGGATCGCGAAGGGGTGGCGGTGTACGCGGTTGGCGGCTTTGTTCGCGACTGTGTGCTAAGACGTCCGGTCAGAGAGATCGATATTGTGGTAGTGGGCGACGGTCCGGAATTCGCCAGGAAAGTTGCCGCGATGCTGGACTTGCGCCCCAGCAAACGGGCTCCCAAATGGCCCATAGTCTTTGAAGCGTTCGGCACGGCGATGCTGAAGTACCATGGAGTCCAATTAGAATTCGTGGGCGCCCGAAAGGAGGCTTACCGCACCGCCTCCCGAAAGCCCGTCGTGACCCCCGGCACCCTGGAAGACGACCTGCTGCGACGCGACTTCACCATCAACACGCTTGCCATGTCTTTGGCGCCCGGCGATTTCGGTGCACTCATCGACAGATTCCACGGTCTGGGCGACCTGGAACAGAAGATCATCCGCACCCCTGCAGATCCCAAAAAAGCGTTCGAGGACGATCCGCTACGGATTTTGCGAGCCATCCGATTCGCCTCGCAGCTCCATTTCGGGATCGACCTCCCCACGCTGGAAGCCATGACCGGCACTAAAGACCGGCTGGCAATTGTTTCCCAGGAACGGATCACCGAGGAACTCCGGAAAATTCTCTTGACCACCCAGCCTTCCGTCGGCTTCAAATTGATGTTCGTGACCGGCGTGCTGGATGTCGTAATTCCGGAATTGGCACAGTGTCATGGGGTCGAAACCCGCGGCGAACACGGCCACAAAGACGTCTTCGAACACACCATGCGAGTGCTGGATCGAGTCGCGGAACTGACGGTCGAACGAGAACATCTGACATCACCGTCAATTGTCGGGGAATTGGAAGAAACGCTGGGGCTGGAGGATTTGTCAGACAAGCGAGAGACGCTGTTGTGGGCAGCCTTGTTCCACGACATCGCCAAACCCCGCACCAAACGCTTTGTGCAGGGGATTGGGTGGACGTTCTACGGTCACGAAGAGATCGGCGCCCGCATGATGAGCGGAATCGGAAGAAAACTCCGTCTGCCGCTGGACATCATCCAGAAGGCTCAGAAGATTATCCGCCTCCACATGCGCCCGATCCATCTGGCGGAGGAAGGGGTTACGGATAGTGCAATGCGCCGGATTCTCGTGGATAGCGGTGACGATCTGAACGCCCTCCTGACACTGTGCCGAGCGGATATCACTTCCGGAAATCCCCGGAAAATCAAACGATACGTCCAGGCATTCGATCAATTGGTGACGCGGCTTCTGGAGGTGTTGGAAAAAGACAAACTGCGGGCGTTCCAGTCGCCGGTTCGCGGGGACGAAATTATGGAAATCACAGGACTTAGCCCTGGTCCAAAGGTGGGTCAGTTGAAGAAAATGATCGAAGAGGCTATCCTGGACGGACGCATCCCCAACGAACACGGTGCTGCCAGAGAATACCTGCTGACCATCAAGGACAACGTTCTTAAGTAAGTCACTGTCAGGCGAGGACATCTGACAGCACCACCTAACCTGTCAGGTGAGGACACCTGACAGCACACTCAAGGTTACTGTGCCGCAGGGTGTCCTCACCCTGCGGACTGACGACTGTCAAGTGAGAGCACCCGACAGCACACTCAAGGTTACTGTGCCGCAGGGTGTCCTCACCCTGCGGACTAACGACTGTCAGGTGAGGACACCTGACAGCACACTCAAGGTTACTGTGCCGCAGGGTGTCCTCACCCTGCGGACTGACGACTGTCAAGTGAGAGCCCCCGACAGCACCCTAACACGTTCAATCACTTCTGAGCGAAGTCAGGCACCTCATCGGTTCCAGCGTCGGAATTGCTGATCTGCACGCCGTTCTCGCAACTTTCCAGTGTGGCAGCGTTATTCCCGAGAGTGACTTGCTGCGTTCGCCCAACTTTCTCCCGAACGATCAAGATCGCATCACCTTCGCCTGCGTCAGTCATCTGCTGCTCGATCTTCTCATTCTCCGCCGTCTTCTCTTCGATCATGATCCTCATGGTAGGGATATTTTCGAACAGCTTCTTCAGGCTATCCAATTGACCGCGCGTGTAGCTTCGGCTCTGGTCCCGAAGGGAAGCGCAATACTTCACCCATTGTTGCTGCACATTGGAATGAGTGACCTTCTTCAGGTGCCCTTCCCCGAACAATTCTCCAATCCGGTTGAAATTGGTTTGAGCCTGCCCCAGGAACTCCCGGTTCTCTTCCAACCGGCTTCGCCGGAATTCCTGGACGCCGATAGTGATACTGGATATCACATCAGACTCATCGTCGTCCAGGGAATTAACGCACAGGGAATTCTGAGCCAGGACGCTGCTGCCCACGATGCGATTGGCGGTGATATCCTTGCCGACGACGCGCGTATGACGAATCTCCCCATTCGCAACCACTTTTTCCTTCGCCACGACTTTGGAATCCGCGATGTTTCCGTGCGCGACCACGTTCCTGTCACTGGAGAGTTCCGACCGGGCCACGTCGCCATCGACCGTGATGTCCTCCAGAGAGCTGATTACCGACCCTTCCAGGACCGATCCCGAGACGTGCACTTCGGCATTGCTGACTATGCGGCTGCCAATAGTCAGATTGCCCTCCACCTCCACGGCTTGGTCGGTCGTGATGTCAACGACCTGATCTCCTTTGATCTTCAAAACCGGATTGACTCGCAGAAGGACCTCAGTCGGGATCACCTTCTTGCCGTGCAGTAAGGTCTTCTCAACCTCTACCCATGTAATGACGACCATGCCGTCCGTGTCCGCAGATGCCTCCAGCTTGTCGAAACTCAGAACGACACCCTTCTGGGCTTTCAGTTCGACGTCCAAACCCTTATGAGGCGAAAGCACGACGCCCTTGACATTAGCGCCGGGATTCCGCCCGTCTCTGGGAGGGATCTTCCGACAAATCAAATCCCCCTTCTTCACCCGTCGTGACCCATAATACTCCCGGCTGTTTTCTTGAGAGGGTGTCACTGGGAAGTAGAACTCGATTTTCGCGTCCTCCCCCGGATCGGGGAACTTCCCAGCCGCAATGGGAATGTTCTTGATCGAACGCATTGCCTCTGACGCCTGACGGACTTTTTGACGAATCAGCCACGGATTGATCATGTCTTCCGCAATGCCCGACTGCCGGATCACTGCCAACACTTTCTTCAGAGTAATAATCTGTTCGAAGGTATCGAAAGGATAGATGTCGATTGAAGCTTCCATATCCGCATGTGGAATCCCCTCCGGTGACTGCTTCTCCAGGAAATAGATGGCAGGCTCACCCTTTTCGATCGGCAAACGAACGATGCGCACCACGACCTGCATCTCCGATTCCAACTGCCGCCGCTCAATAATGCCTTCGTAGCTCAACAGCGCCAGCGGAACCCCTTCGCTTTCGGAGAGGTGCTTTTTGATGTCAAACAATTTCCCCAGCAATGTCCTGTTGTCGAGCAACTCTTCCATCTCCAAGCGAATCAGGATCTTCCAATGATCGATCCCCTTGGACAAGATCTTCGGAGTCTCACCGGCTGATTTGCCATCAGTGCCCATAGTCGATACATTCCTGTAGTACCTACAGTCCCACGTGGCAACACTGTAAGATTGCCTTTTTCCCCCACAGACGGCTTCGTCATAGCCAAAATCCTGACGGACGCCGGATCGGTGGGTCTCAGTAGCTGTCGCAATCCTTTCGCGAAAGCATGCGCTCCACCCTCGGCAGGGGGTCCTCATGTAATATTTCGGCAGTTCCATTCAAATCTTGACAACTGGAAAGGCGACGAAGTCCCCTATTTCCCACCAGCCGCAGAAGGGGCTGACGCGCAGATCACCAACACATCGTGCGAATTAGCCGCGTCAAATTCCGCTCGATCCGTGCCGCCCCAACACTTCTCGATTGCCCAGCCTGCCTTGGCGAGCGCCGGCTCGACGTCGCCAAGTGTCCACGGCTTCAAAGCAGTCGAATTCCACGAGACGGATGCCTTTCCGTCCGCGCCAGACTGCCCTGAAGCTCTTCCCAGCGTCACAATATTAAACACCAGAAGGTCCTCCAGGAAATCGTAGAACCTGAGGATGACCTTGTCGCCGAATTCTCTGACACCGACTAACCGCTCCCGCGACATCAAAATCCGGTGATAATTCAACCAACCCAGTACCAGTTTCCCGCCTGGACAGGTTACTTTCCGAAAAGCAATTAGCGCCGCGGCAAGGTCGTCCGCAGTCAAAAAATGCGGCAGCGTATTGCCTCGACAAACCACAGCATCAAGATTGCCTGGTGCCTGATGCTTTAAGCTTCGCAGATCATCGTGCAGCCACGCCACATCCACTTGTGTGGCAGCAGCCTTACTTCGAGCGATCTCCAGAAGGCTTTCCGAGCCATCCACCCCCACCGCCTGAACGCCCATTTGAGCGAAGGCAATGGCTTCACCGCCCGTCCCGCATCCAGCAACCAGCACTTTTTTCCACCCGAACTCTTCCACTAAGGACAACAAAAAAGGACGCTCTTTGTCCCAGCGTCCCTGGTCGGATGTCATCGCATCGTAATCATCCGATATTGAGTCGTAGAACTCCTGATATTCTGTCATACATTGCCTACGGTTATTCCAACCGAAGAGGCAGCTCGCCGACCTCTGTCTCCACCGCCTTCAAGACGGTCTCGTTCCGAATCAGCTCCGCAATCTTGTTAATGTCAGGATACAGCACCCGATCGTTTTCCAGGTGATCCACATGCTGCCGGATGACATCGTAAGCCACCCGGGTTCCGCGACCCGGCTTCAATGGCTTCCGAAAATCGAACGCCTGCGCCGCCGACATCATCTCGATCGCCAGCACCGCGCCGACATTCCGCAGGATTTCCCCTAACTTCCTGACCGCCACCGGCGTCATCGCGACATGATCTTCTTGATCCGCCGAGACACTGATGGAATCGACGGTTGCCGGATGCGATAACACCTTGTTTTCGCTGACCATTGCTGCAGCCGTGTATTGCGCCACCATCAATCCGCTGTTCAAGCCTCTGCCTTCCACCAGAAAATCGGGCAATCCGCTGAGCGCCGGATTCAACAAGCGGTTGGTGTGCCGTTCGCTCAGGTTGGCAATCTCGCTCATAGCGATGCACAGGAAATCCATCACCATGCCGATACTTTGACCGTGGAAATTCCCCCCCGCCAGCGTGATATTGTCCCCCGGGAAGAACAGTGGATTATCGGCGGCGGAATTCATTTCAATCTCGATTTGATCCCGGGCGTAGAACCAGGCATCGATACTGGGACCCTGCACCTGAGGAGTGCACCTCATGGAGTATCCGTCCTGCACCTTGCCCGACTTTTCGGCGATGATTTCCGAATCCCCCATCAGAGTTCTTAGATTATGCGCGACCGCATTCTGCCCCTTATATGGACGCACCGCATGCAACCGGGCGTCGTAGGCTTTGGGCACACCTTTTAAGGCGTCGATGGTCATGGCGGAGGCAATCATAGCGTTCTTCAACAACCGACGCGCATCCACCAAATGCAATGCCGCCCCAGCGGTGGTGGTCTGGCTGCCGTTAATCAGCCCCAAACCCTCCTTGTAGGTCAAGGTAACCGGCTTCAATCCAGCCAGCTTCAAAGCCTCGCCGCCTGGGATCTTCTTGCCTTTGTAGATCGCCGTTCCTTCGCCGAGGCACACTTCCGCCATCTGACTCATGGGACTCAGGTCGCCCGATGTCCCCAACGACCCCTTCTCGAACACCACCGGATGCACACCCTTGTTGACCATATCCACCAGAATCTGGGCGATAGGAAGCCGGACGCCGGAATACCCCTTCGCCAATGTATTCGCCCGAAGCATCATCATCCCCCGGACGACTTCTTCCTTCAGTGGATCGCCAGTACCGGCGGCGTGGCTATAAATGATTCGCCGCTGCAGTTCCGCACTATCCTCAGCGCTGATCCGAATCCGTGCGAATTCGCCGATGCCGGTCGTGACGCCGTAGATCGGCTGATCCTGCTTGACCAGATCCTCCAATACCTTGCGGCAAGCTTCGATATTCTTGATGCCTTGCGGTGACAATTCCACGTGCTCGTTCTGGCGCGCCACCCGTTCCACATGCTCTATGGTTAATCCCTCACCCTTAAGCTGTACAGCCATCCATTAACTCCTTTTCTGAGAACTACGGGCATCTTGCCCGCAGCATCTGTGCCGTCAGGTGTCCCCACCTGACGGAATCGTGGCTGTCAAGCGAGGACGCTTGACAGCACCTGGATACCGACTCCAACATCACACGTAGGGGCTTAACATGTTAAGCCCCTACCAAAGCACAGGAGTCAATCAGACCAACGCTTCCTGCTCATTTCCCGCCAACAGATGGCACAGCCTCTGTTGAATCTGTTCGAACGGCTCGCGGGTAACATTTACTTGATATACATCCGCGATATTGAAAAGTTTCCGGAAGTTCCGCCTCTGCAATTCCACCCGATCCGCCGTCCTCACGATGAAGTGAGGGTTAAAAAACGGCATGCTGCGGTATCCGCCACTGCTCGAACTGCTCGTCCCCTGCTCGAGCATGCTCATCGCGTCATCCACTTCCATCCGTTTGATAGTTGGCGCCAGAGGATCCTTGTTGAATATCAGAACCCGTCGGATGTTCGTGCGTTTGACATGCTTTTCCGGTCCCCCGATCCAATACGGATCCAGCATCGCCCGCGACCCCTTGAATGCAGTATAGCAAAACGGCACACCCCTGTCCAGACGGCAATTCTCCCCTCGCATGCAGGGCTCGTTGGTGCATTCTTCCTTGTTGACAATCACATTCTCGCATTTGGAACGGTCGAACAGGTCCGCCAGCGACGGGAAATGTTCCACGGAATCAGTCGGGAACAGGAATTTTCGTTCCACAACATCCGCCACCGCTTGACGAGCCGCATAGCGAACCGTGATGAAATCGTTGGAATGCAGCCTTACGTTGTCCCGCTGTAGAAGCGCCAGGAAATGCTCGGTCTTGCCGCTGCCGGGCGCTGCAACGAAAATTACGCCCTGACCATCATATTCCAGCGAAAAACACCGGATACAGTGTTGATCGAACAACCGCTCGGATATATCCATATACATGCCCAGAGCCATGCTTCTGAGTTGCTCATAGTATGCGGACTTGAAGTAGAAGCCCGTCCGGGATTCGGAATTATGATATGCTCGTGGCTCGCGACCGGTAATCCAGTTGACGGCGTATATGATCCCGTGCGGTTCCAGATCCGCTTCCAACTGAGCGGGATACCAATTCTCTACCCAGAAATCGTGCAGATGCGGGCTGTTAGTCCGAAGCTGGATGATGACGCCGCTGATATTGGCATTCCATTCAAAATAACTGTCATACGTCAGGAACGCTTCCGACTCGCCCACTAATGCATCCCTGATTTCCAGGGAACATTCCGCATCCATTTCCACCGGTTTCCGGCGTTTGGTCAAGGTATTATTGAGAGATACTTTGCGAGCCTTCGGCGGAGTGGTCAACTTCGCCATCGCCTCAATCATCCGTGCCAATCCTTCCTCCAACCGTTCCATGGACGTGGCATACGACAACCGGATGAAATTATCCGTTCCGAACGCATCACCCGGTACCACAGCTACATGAGCCTGCTTCAAAAGATAGTACGCCAAGCCGTAGGAATTGCGGATGATGGTTCCGTTGAAACCCTTGTTGTAGTAGTAGGACATATTGGGGAAAACATAGAACGCCCCACGAGGCTCGTAGCACGACACGCCCGGAATAGTCTTCAACTTGTTGAGGACGAAATTCCGGCGTTTCTGGAATTCCGCCACCATAAATGCCAGTTCGGTCTGGGGTCCCGACAGCGCTTCCAACGCCGCCATCTGGGAAATCGAACTGGGATTCGACGTGTTATGGCTCTGCACCTTATTCATGCCGGCAATCAATTCCTTGGGACCCGCCGCGAATCCAATCCGCCATCCAGTCATGGAATACGACTTCGACACCCCATTGACCAGAACGGTCTGTTCCATGGCTTTCTTACTCAACGTCGGAATGCTCGTGAAGCGGAATCCGTCGTACACCAACTTCTCGTATACCTCATCCGCGATAATGACAATCCCTTCATCCACCGCCAGCTGGATGATCTCCTCGAGATCCTCCTTTCGATACGCCGCACCCGTCGGATTGCACGGATTATTGATGATCAACGCCTTGGTGCGAGGCGACATCGCCGCTTCCAACTGCTCGGGCGTCAACAAGAAGCCATTTTCCTCGAGAGTGCGAACAATCACCGGCTCGCCCTTCGCCAACTTCACCATTTCCGGATACGACACCCAGTAGGGCGCAGGGATGATCGCCTCTTCGTCCTTGTTGAACAGCGCGACACAGAGATTATACAGACAATTCTTGGCTCCGGAGGACACAATGATCTCAGAGGGGTCATAGTCTAACCCGTGGTCTTCCTTGAGCTTGCGGGCGATCGCCTCCCGGAGCTTGGGAATCCCTTCGTTAGCGGTGTACTTGGTGAAGTTGTTATCAATCGCCCGTTTGCCGGCTTCCTTGATATTCGCCGGAGTCGGGAAATCCGGTTCCCCCACGCTCAAATCGACTACATCGATCCCTTCGTCCGCCATCTGCTTGGCTTTGGCGGTAATGCGGAGAGTGGGAGAAAATCCAATGCGTTGTATTCTGTCAGCAAGCATATCTGCCTTCATTATATTTCAAAATGCGTGTCTTGGTCCAATGTCATTCCCGCGGAAGCGGGAATCCAGATTCCTTGGAGTGCGCAAGCGGCGCTTGCGCTTTGAATTCGGGAAGCCATGCTTCCCGGAACATACGCCGAAGCATGGCTTCGGCACTGAAAGCGGCAGCGTGGCTGCCGCACTCCGAAATTCCTTGCCGCATGGTGTCCTCACCCTGCGGGATGATGTGAGCTACTCCTTCTTCCCTTCCGCTTTCTTCTCCGCCGGCGCCTCCTCCGCCCTCTTCCCCAATTTGCTCATAAACTGCTTGAGATCGATTCCGCTTAGCGATTCCACCACAGTCGGCAGCTGCGCCAAAATCTGAGCCACCTGCCCGGTTAATTTCGACGCTCCCGATGCCCCGCTTCCGCCATCCACTATTACGATCTTGTCCACCTTGGACAACGGCTCAGACACGGCACGAGCGAGTTCCGGCAGCTTCTCGATAAACATATGATACACTGCCGCTTCGTTGTATTTCAAATACGACTGGGCTTTCCGCTCCATCGCTTCCGCCTCCGCCTCGCCGGTGGCTTTGATGATTTCCGCCTGCGCCAGTCCGTCATTCTTGGCAGCCAGAGTCTTACCTTTCGCCATGATCGCCAGGCGGTAGCTTTCGGCATCCGCTTCCTTCATGATCTGGTAATTCTTAGCATCCGCCGCCTTCTTGACCGTGGCTTCCAATTCCTTCTCTTTGCGGACAATCTCCTGCTCTTCAACCTTGATGCCTTCTTCCTTCTCCACCAAGCGGACTTTATATTCCTCTTTTTTAATCTGCTGATTCATGCGATGGCGTTCCAAATCATAGGACATATCGGCGTGGGCACGCTTCTGGTTCACCGCAGCCTGGAATTCGGCTCGCTGAGATTCGTAATCCCGATTGGCTTCGGCGATTTCCGCCTCCGCTCTCAATTTGGCAATCTCCCCTTCTTTGCGTGCCTGTGAGCTCTTGATAGAGGCATCTTTGTCAGTTTCAGCCTGAGCGACAACCGCATCCCGCTTGACTTGCGCGATTCTTGGTTTTCCTAACGCCTCAATATACCCTTGCGTATCGCTGAAATCTTTCAACGCGAACGCAATCACCCCTAATCCTAGAGCGTCAAAATCACTCTTCGCTGCCTCTTCCACCTTGCGTGCGAACTCGTCCCGCTTCTGGTACAATTCTTCCACTGTCATGCTGCCAAGCGCCGCGCGCATATGCCCTTCCAAAATATCATGGGCGATACTGCTGATACCTTCCGTGCCTTTCCCCAGGAAGTTTTCCGCCGCCTGGCGAATGGAATAATCATCGCCCTTTACCTTCACCTGCGCCGACCCCTCCGCAATAATATGCACACCCTGCGCGGTCAACACCTCGGGCGTCTTAATGGTCAGGGTCATCACCTCCAACGGCAACACCTGGGCGGTCTCCAGGAACGGATTCACAAAAGTACCACCGCCAATATGGACGCGATACCCCACTTTTCGCTTGGTGCCATCAGGTTCGGTTACCGTCCGTTTCCGACCACCGGAGATAATCAACACCTCGTTAGGTCCCACCCTCCGATACTGCTTGAACACGGCGAACAAAACCAGCGCCACCACGACGATGGCAGCCCCAATGATGATCAACAACACTGTCAACGACATCCTTTTTCCTCCTCTTATCGTGGTGTTAGGTGTCCCCACCTGACACCACTGCTATGTGCTCCAGATGTGCCGTCATCCTGACTAATCGCGATCACGAGACAGCGAGCAAAGGAGCAAATCACCGAAGTTATTTCTTTATTTCTTAAGAACTACCGAAATAACATGCGAAAAATTTACCAAAGAATAAATATATCCAAAATCTCCCTCTTTTGCAACCTTTTTTTAAATATTTTTGCCCTTTCCGCCTAATTTTCTTCTTCTGCAGGCGGAAAATGAAGAATCTCATGTAAAGCAGGCTTGACTTTACAGCGCGCAAACACCCATCACTCAGCCAGGCGAACCATCAATGTCACTTTTTGAATTTAAACCTTGCGATTCAGTCCACCTTTTCTTATCTTATGTCAAAACACAGGCATCGCGTTGATCGGAGGATAGAAGGTGGACGTCAAACAGGCGGTTCAGGATTTGCTCGACGACCTGGAATTAATCCCTGAGAAATACCGGGAGTGGTGTCAACAGTATCATGTCGCCCACCACAAAAGGTATCCGATCTTGCTTTCCTTTCTTGAGCCCAGTGACAAGACGGGAAAGATCGCAGACATCGGCTGCTTCCCGGGACAAGTCACAGTTTTTCTTAAGGTGCTCGGCTACGACGTAGTCGGATTCGACCTCGACCCGGAACGCATGAAAGACGTCTGGACCAAACACAACATTCAGGTCCGAAAAGCCGATGTGGAGCGCGACCCACTGCCTGCCAAGGATAACTCGTTCGATGTGGTTTTGTTCACTGAAATCCTGGAACATCTGCGCCTGAATCCGTTCTTTGCATTGCGCGAAGCCAAACGCATCCTGAAGCCGGGAGGACGGATCATTATCAGCACACCCAATGTTACCCTGTATTTGCGCCTCCTTTTTCTTCTGGGCATCGACATTCAGGGCAATCCGGTCGAAGAATTCGCCACCCTGGAGGAAGTGGGTCACATGGGGCATATCCGCCTCTATTCCACCAGAGAGGTCAAAGGTTTCTTGGAACATGCCGGATTCAAGGTCATCCGCCACAGCTACCGAGGACACCCTCTCGGCGGGAAGAAGGCATACGCAGCATCCTTGCTTTGCCCGACCGGGAAGAATCGCCTTGGATACCTGTATATGATCGGGCGGAAGGAAGCCGAGACTCTATCGGGGACAGAGAGGTCATCCTGAACTCAGTGAAGGACCTCCGAATCGGGGAATTGTTCCATCGCTTCATTGTTCGATTGCTCCATTGTCTCATTGCCGAATTGTCGAATTGCCTTTCACCATCCGGCAACTGGTTGCGGATCCAGCCCGGGTAGGTCAGGATCCGGCTTAAGCGCTTCGGCGCCTGCGATCCTGACACCGTTCTGTCCTTGCAAGCCGCGCCGAAGCAATCACGATTCGATCCTTTGCGTCCTTTACGCCTCGGCGTGAGCCTCTTGTCGCCTGCCTCAGGGGTACTTGCCAACTTGTCAACTTGCTGACTTGCCAATTTTTTCTCTTTCGCCGCGAGATTCCGCTTGACAAAGCCATAGAATTCCATTATATTGAAATAAAAAACACCTGCTCTGTTTTCGGAGGTCGTTATGCTGCTGAAAACCACCCTTCAAGTGAGCCCGCGGTCTCCTTGCATCCTCATCCCACTGGTTGCCGCGCTTTCCGCACTGCTGCCTGCGCCTGCAGCTCAATCCCAATCCCTTGAAGGCTACGTCTATGATGTTATCACCGGGCAAGGCGTTCCGAATATAGAGGTCGGAGTAGGCACCAGTCATGTCTATACTAACCCCAATGGCTATTATTTTTTCCCACTGAGCGTCAACGAGCCTCCGGTTCGACCGACACCTCCATGGGCGATATCTCCAGCTCCCCAATTTACATTAGACCCAATTATTTTTAATATTTTGGGTCAAAAAGTCGGTTCTTTAAAACAGAATCAGACCTTAGAGAGCTTTTTCCATGACAACAGATATTTGGCGGTTGGTTCTTATTTTGTTGCGACCTTTTACTATACCGCATTACGGAGACAACCAATAGTATATATGGGTTCTGGCAATATCCTGTTTGGGAAGGAAATTTTCGAAAGCGCATCAGTCAATAACAGCCTTATCAACCACAGAAACAACGACTTTAAAGATTCCCCCGGTATAAATGATTTGGATGATTTTTTTGATTTAACTTTCAGGGATGAAAACAATCCTAGCATTACAGGAGATTATTTTGATATAGAACGAGATAGTTTTGTGGTCAATGGAGCTTCACAGCATAATGAAGAGATGGTTCCTACTAAGATTGTGAAGATAAGCAACCCTTTGGATACGATTGCTGTTAATTATAATCACTTTATGACTGAAATAGGTGTTGTACAAGGATATCCAGAAACTTATATTAAAAATACTTGGAAGGTATTAAGTTATGATTCTGTTGGAGTTTATATTCCCCCGACACCACCACAAGCGCAGGTTGATTTGCATCAAGCTGCTTTAAATTCTATAGATGGTGTAATGGCTGTAAATGGTTATAATGGTTGGAATACATTAATTGCTGATTTAAATAAAGCTAATAATTATCCTATGTTTTTTATTGCTCCAGACTGCACTTATGTTGTGAATAATGGCGGGATTTATTTTATGTTTATTCCAAATGTTCCTGGTGGTGCTGGAGACAATACAACGCTAAGAGGTCCACCTTCCCCTTTACGTAGGATAAGGATAGACACTGATATAAATAATCTTTTACTTGCAGAAAGAGCCTGTGCTCATGAAGAAGGTCATTGTATGGGTTATAATCATCCATCTCAAACTTTATATCCCTGGTCAATTATGGTCTCTGTGAATACTGGACAGAACTTATACATAGACCCACAAACAGCAGCAATCACAGCAATACAACATAACAGAGTGGATAGCAACTACGGCATCATAAAAAACAAATAGATACCTGATTTCAAATTCTTAAAGTAATTACTTACTATGGTGCAGGATATCCACCCTGCACCATTTTTATGCCGCTATTTCACTTGACTTTAATTTATCAGGATGTTATATTGCCACATCATGCGGAGAGTCAACACCCATTCATAATAGGAATCGGTCAGGTGGGGACACCTGACCGCACAGGAAATGACCGAATCACAGCCAACCCCGCAACACCGCCAGCCCTACCGCTACTTCGAAATCATCACCGGACTGTTCGTAGCGGTGGTGTTGATCTCGAATGTGGCGTCCACCAAGATTCTCCTGTTAGGACCGTTCACCTTCGATGGCGGGACCATCCTGTTCCCCTTAAGCTACATCTTTGGAGATATTCTCACCGAAGTCTATGGCTTCAAAGCATCGAGGCGGGTGATTTGGACGGGGTTCGGGTCAGCGATACTAATGGCTGGGGTGTTCATCGTGGTGGGAGCATTGCCTCCGGCGGAAGGATGGAATAATCAAGAAGCCTACAAAGCCATTCTCCTATACACGCCCCGCATCGTGGTCGCCAGCTTGATCGCTTACTTCGCCGGTGAATTCACCAACAGCGTCACCTTAGCCAAAATGAAGCTCTGGACCAACGGTCGCTTCCTGTGGACTCGCACTATCGGCAGCACCTTAGTCGGCGAAGGCGTTGACACCATGCTGTTTTGCCTGATCGCGTTCTATGGCACTCTCCCTGGTTCGCTGCTTTGGGCAGTCATTGTCTCTAACTACATTTTCAAATGCAGTTTCGAAGCAGTTGCCACCCCCATCACGTATGCAGTGGTCGGATTCTTGAAGCGAACCGAAGGGGTGGATGTGTACGATCGGGGGACTCGATTCACGCCGTTTTCGCTAAGACAATAAAGCGCCTCTGAGGGCGCACACTAAATCGAGTTTGTTTCTGCCAGGTTTCGCCGTAGGCGTCCATTTGGACAAGCGAAGCGTAACCTGGCAGACTGTTTTCCCGCCAGGTTACATCCCAATTGGGCGGGATTTGAAACCTGGCGGGAACAGGTGTTGGCGTATGTAGGGTTCCGTAGCTTGGCGAGGAAACCGGACATTGCTCTTAGTAGGGGCACAACATGTTGTGCCCCTACGTGCAAGCAAGTTGTAAACCCCTCAGCGGCTTGCGCACTCCAAAGCTCTACCCCCCTCTTCATTTCCCCCCGGGAACCGGGGGAAGTCAGGCTGCAACTATCATCGAATATCATATGTGATGTATCTGTCATTCCGGTACACTTTTGGGAATTCAAGGGCTTGATTCGACAGGGCAGTAACCAAGAAGACCTTATGCTTTTGCGATTCCTGATTCATGATCTCCTCCGCGATGCTCCGAAATTCGGACTCGGTTAGCGCCTTGAAACCTTGCTCCAACGACGTGCCCTCCCGATAACCCAACCGTTCCATCCGCCGGTACCATTCAAGTCCAAACGCAGGGTTAAAATTCATCAAGGTCCCGTCTTTCCAATCCCCATAGACAGTCCGTTCCGATTCGACTCGAAATCCTTCCGTCGTCGGCGGCACGATGAAAAGGTCATCAACACCGGTATTTGACTTCGCCCAATGTTGTACGTCCAGCCAATTCGACTCTTGAGCGTCGTAAATCGAAAATCGGGATAGCCTCGTTTGAAACCGCACTACCAACAGCAGCACCATCACCACTAATCCGATGGGAAATGCCCGCCGAAACCACAGTTCTGGATGACGACGTGAGCCCAGGAATATCCAGACTGCCGATGCGATGAGAAATAACCCGTAAGCGTGCTGCCAACCCTGTGCTTTATACAAAATACCCAATGACATCAGGGCGGCGGCGATTTTCCTATGCAAGTTGCCGGGAGCCTGCATTTCCGCCACGTAGAAGTTGGCAAAGTAGATCATGGCAATGAATATCAGGAACTGGAAGCTCCGTAATGGTTGGAGATTCAACACCACCACCACCGGCACCATTTCGGAAAACAGGACACCAATTACGCACAAGAGGAGGATCGTACCGGTAACGGCAATCACGATACGGTGGTGTTCCCACTCTGGTTTGTGCCGCCAGCTAATGAAGAAAACTGCTGACAATAAGACAGCGGGCAGGATGGTGTCCAATCCCCAGCTAAAGGGAAAAATATGGTGCGCCGACCGTAGCTTCAGTAATTCCACCCATCCAAGGTCGGCGCTGATGAGACCGAGCGACTGGGGTGAATGCAGCAGCTTCCATATCAAAATCGGACTCGCCAATATTACAAGAATCGCATAACATGACAGCAATTTCCCAAACCCTATTCGCTTCAGGTCGGCAACGGACGCAAACAAAATAATCACACTCACATACGCCGCAGTCATGGGATGAATCAGAAATCCTATCCCCTGCAATACGAAAGACCAGTAATACTGCCTCTTGAAGTAAAAATATATGGCAAACAGAAGTATCGGGAGAGCGACTGTTCGAGTTGCTAACTCTCGATCTAAGGTGGCTACCCCTGCCAAAGATCCTCTGGAAAATAGGAAAAAGAACAGCGATAGGAACACGACTTCCCATTTCCGGAACAAGAGCTTCGCAATCAGACCTATTGCCAGGAAGCTGGCATATAATGAAATAAAATATACCACGAAGAACATTATCGGTGTGTGACTATCAAAAACCCTGCTTAACACCCCCAACCCATCCCATAGATAGGTGTAATAATAAGGTCTTTGACTCAAAAGGTAGTCATCAGGGAATAATTCAGGATGGACAGATTGCTTCAGGAAAGGAATGGTAATGGACTGGTCACCGGTACCATACTGGTATTGGTTGATAGACAGAACCGAGACCACTGTGAGAAACAGACAGATTGCAGCGACGATGAGTCCACGCGGTCTTCCACTCCAACGTCGGACACTATCAATATCGGAAAGTGAATTCTCAAACATCGGTGGCAGAAATCTCGTTGACTGTCATTTCCTTCTAACCGCCAGGTGACCTCCAGATCGGTCGGCATCTTACACCTGGTGATAGCCAAACCGGCAAGCAGAAAAACCCAGCGCTGCCAATAGAAAGATGATGGAATAAATCTTTTTCATATTGAACTCCTTTAAGCGAACTTCAGGAAAGACTCCAATGATATTGCTATTTCAGAAGCACCAGCTTCCTGACTTGCTTGAATCCGCCAGCTTCCAGCTGACAAAAATAAGTTCCAGAAGCCAGACTCCCTGCATCCCACACCACGGAATAGACGCCAAGAGCCTGCTGACCGTTTATAACGGTTACAACTTGCCTCCCCAGCACATCATAAATGGTAAGTTTCATCCTACTTGGTGCGGAAAGATGATACTCAATCACTGTCGATAGATTGAATGGATTGGGATAAGCAGGTAACAGAGAAAATTGCAAAGGGAACTCAGGACAGTCAGAACTCGGCACTTCTACAGCCCGTGAGCAGTCAAATATTTCAAAGCATGAGAAGTCCGCCACATAAGCATAGTTTCCAGAAACTGCAACATCCACAGCGAGTCCAGGAGTATTGTAATATCCTACTTCTCTAAGCTCTATTGGATGCCCGGCATCCAAGATCCGCAGTCCTGCCCCCCAATCTGCCACATAAAGATATTCCCCATGTGCCGTCACGTCCCAAACAAAATCCGGAGCATTATAGAACCCCACTTCTAATGGATGTGTAGGGTCAGAAATATCGACCACTCTCAATCCGGCGTACCCATACGCCACATAGGCATAATTCCCAGACACTGCCACACCCATTGCTTGATAAGTGCCAACAAGTCTATAGAAACCCACTTCAATGGGATTGAACGGGTTAGCAATACTAACTACACACAAACCACCAAAGTCGTCAGCCACATAAACGTAGCCATCAGAGACATCTACACCAGAAGCAATCCCGGGAGTGTCCCAAAACCCCAATTCTGTCGGATGAAGGGGATTAGAGATGTCTATCACTCGTAATCCTGAGGTTCCATCTGCCACGTAGGCATAACCGTCAGAAACATCCACATCCTCAACCCACCCAGGAGTGTTACAGAATGCCACTTCCACAGGCAGGGTAGGATTTAAGACGTCCACCACCCGCAAATCAGAGCCCCAATCTGCAACATAAGCGTGATCCCCGATAACAGCCACCGCCTGAGCAGAACCAGGGGTATCACAAAATCCCACTTCTGCGGCAAGTAATGGATCAGTAATGTCAACAATCCGTAGACCTGCATCATCATCTGGAACATAGGCATAATTGCCCAGAACGGCTACGCCATTAATCTGCCCTTCAGTGTTATAGAACCCTATCTCAGCGGGATGCGTTGGATCGGAAATATCCACAATGCGTAATCCACCAAAGTCAGATGCTAAATATGCATGGTTGGCAAGGACAGCGATACCACAGGTCACCCCAGTGAGATCGCAAGACCCGATTTCAGTGGGTTCTGTGGGATCAAGAATGCTCACGACCACCACGCCCGCTTGGTTTGCTAAATAGACACAGTCCCCGACAATATCCAAGTCATTGACAAACTCCGAAGGGTCATAATACCCCACCTCTACGGGATGTGCAGAATTGGATATATCGACTACTCGCAGACCATGATCAAAATCCGCTACATAAGCGTAGTTATCAGACACGGCTACACGACAAGCCCGACCTGGGGTATTACAGTGCCCCACTTCAGTGGGATAGGTTGGATTAGAGACATCCATTACTCGTAAACCAGAATCGCCATCTGCCCTGAAGGCGAAGCCTCCCAATACCGCAATACCACTGGCGGTTCCCGGCGTATTATAGGACCCAAGTTCAAAGGGATTAGTCGGATCAGTAACATCAATTACCCGCAGCCCCATGCTATAGTCCGCGACATAGACATAGTTTCCAGAAATCACTGCATGTACCGCATAACCAGGAGTATCACAACTGCCTATTTCGATAGGATGAAATGGATCAGAAATATCCACCACTCGCAAACCATCCTCACTGTCAGCTATGTAGGCACGATTCCCCTGGACAGCTACACTCCAGGATCGATCCTCTGTATCATAGAATCCTATTTCAATCGGATGAGCTGGATCAGAGATGTCAACTATCCGTATCCCAGCAAGATCGTTTGCCACATAAGCTATGCTGTCTGAGACAGTTACATCCCGAGCAACATTCCATTGACTATAGAGGCTTCTTACCATTGTGACATTGAGACTATCCTGGGCGTGGACTGTACAAAATGTTGACAGTAAGAACAGGACACAACACACCTCTGCAAGAAATCCCTCTCTTCTCATGACAGTTGCCCTCCTTCAAATCGATTTGCCGTCAACGACAACCCCTTATCGATACCGCCCCAAGATCGCCCTCTTGGGTCGGGATTTAGTTTCCCACTCGGGAATAACCGGGATGTTTTCGGTGATCTCCTCTGGTTGTTCCGCCTTTTCCTTTGCTTTCTCTTCCGACTTTGGTTTTTCTTTAGGAACACTCTCCGGAACGCCGACTACCGTCTTCTTCTTCGGCTGGATGCGGAACGACTTGTCCGCTTCTTTGATAATCTCGGGCTTCAAACCTTCCTTGATAATCTCATCGGTGAATTTTCGCCGTCCTTCCACCAAATCATCAACATAGCCGGCGATTTGCTCCTGCGAATATAGTTGATCGGCATTATACGGAGTCAAATCGCCGCCTTCGCACGCCACGATTTCCTCGGTTCCCAACCTGCCTTTTCGATATTGGTTGGTTCCTCGGAGATCGCCTCGTTGGATCGCCGCCATCAGAGGAATCGGTACCCGGCTCACTTTTCGGATCACGTTCACCTTCCGGACGCCGCCCTCCATGCGTGCTTCCATCAATTCCCCCATTCCGCCTGTATTATACTGGAAATATTGCAACTTGCCCGGGTATCTGGATTCAAGGCTCATGACGATATCCCGGAACCGGTTCGTCTTTTTCGCCCGAGACCCGATGATAAAGGGATCGGTGCCCACCGTCCGTACCGACTGACCCGCCTTATCTGGTTCCGAAGCAGCGCTGTGGCTGGATTCGCCCCACAGATATGCCAGTACCGCTTGTTCCGGCGTCAGTTTCTGTGCGAAGGTCATGATGGTATTCCGCCGAGTGATGAACGCAAACACCAATCCGTCCAGTTCCTCCAGAGACGGCAGGTTGATGGATTTATAGTAGATGCCAACCTTCCGCCTGCCTCGCAGGATTTTCAAGTGCTTCCGTGCAATCACCGCTCGCCCGTTGGCGCACAACCTTTCGTCCAGGAAATCCGGGCTGCCCTGCGAATCGATCATCACGTTCTCAAGAAGCGCCGACTTGTGGATCAGGGAATGGTACATCGCTTCCTGGAGGTCTTTGGACACATCGGTCTTCACAAAATAATTCTGCTCCGACCCCAGCGCCGACCCGTCATTCTCCAAGAATACGATGTCGTCCTGGGCTACTTTGGTGTCTTCGCCGTCTTTGTAATCCAATCCCAACGGATGGCACGACCAGGTGGATTTTCCGGTTGCGGACAATCCGAACAGGAATACGCCGTAGGTTTTCAGTTTTCCCGTCGCATGGTCTCGAGCAGTGACGACTTTGGTGCCGGCATGCAAGCCCAACATCCCATGTTCGTCTGCATACCACATGGCTTGCCGCAGGAACCCTTTCTTGTCCTCACCCATGTAGTCGCTCCCCAGCACAATGTTGATATTGTATTCGGGAAGCACCAGGACTTGCTGTCTAAGATGATGTTCCTCCGGAATATGGATCAGCACGAATTCCGGTCCTGGTCTCTTGTGCACCTTGTCCATCGTGTTCCCCCACATGTAAGCCGTGCGGGCGTTTTTCGGATCCGCGGTAGACATGAACAGGTTGCAGATCGGATTGTATTCACTGTTTTCACCCATCTGCCTGCGCAAATGCACCATGGGCAGCGTCCGCATCCAGTGCAGGACTTTGTGCAGCTCTTCCGGAGCATTTTCGATGATGGTAGTTTGAACCCCGCTGGGATTCGGCAGCCGCACGTTCTCGCTTCCCAAATACACTGTCTTGGGTCCGATGCGCGACGACACGGCTGACCGCCATCCCCACGATCCGAACCGGGTCTGCTGACCGGTTTTGGTGGCGGGTTTCCGCAGGTCTTTTACATCGACCTTCCTGATGTTTGAGCCATTCAACACCGTTCGTAGGTTTTCCGCAAACTGACGATAAGCGTCCGTATCGTACCTTGGAGTGGGCATTGTTTTCCTCGAGAATCGATTAGTTATAGCCACATGAACTCGGACTATAAGATACAGAATTTACTTCCCAAAATCAACTGGTTTTCGTTCGTTTTTGTTGTCTTTCACACGATTTCCTCTTGCTTTTCGGCAAGATTTTTATTATTATCTTATGCTAATGAGACTATCGCGTTGTGTTACACCAATTCTAAGGAGGCTTTCCCATGACTTACCCCATTACCACAATTGAACGCCACATTCTTGAGCAACAGCGTCAGTATCCCGAAGCCACCGGCGAACTCACCGGTCTGCTTCAGAACATCGCCTTTGCAGCGAAGATTGTCAGCCGGGAAGTGAACAAAGCCGGTCTGATCAATTTGCTGGGCTTGACCGGCGAGATCAACGTTCAGGGCGAAGAGGTTATGAAACTGGACCAATACGCCCAGATGACATTTTTCAACGCCTTGGATCACACCGGATACCTCTGTGTCATGGCATCGGAAGAGGAAGCGGATATTATCCCCATTCCGGAACGATTCCCCGCTGGAAAATACGCCATGAGCTACGATCCCCTGGACGGGTCATCGAACATCGACGTCAACGTGTCCATCGGCACCATCTTCTCCATCCATCGAAAAATCTCGAAGGGTCCAAGGGGCAATACGTCGGACGTGATGCAGAAAGGTAGGAAGCAAGTCGCAGCAGGGTATATTATCTACGGATCCTCCACGATGATGGTGTATACCACCGGTCATGGCGTCCACGGCTTCACCCTGGATCCCTCGGTGGGCGAATTCCTGCTTTGTCACCCCAATATCACGACTCCGAAGCGAGGCAAAATATACTCCTGCAACGAAGGCAACTACCGGTATTGGTCGGATGGCGTCAAGAAATATATCAAGTATCTGCAGGAGGAAGACCCGACGACTCGACGTCCATATACCGCGAGGTACATCGGCTCCCTGGTGGCTGATTTCCACCGGAATCTCCTGAAAGGCGGCATCTTTATGTACCCGGCGGACTGCAAAGACCCCAAGAAAACTCACGGGAAATTGCGGCTGCTGTACGAATGCGCGCCTCTGGCTTTCGTGGTCGAACAGGCGGGCGGCTACGCCTCCACCGGTGCTCAGAACGTCCTGGACATCGATCCGCAGGACCTTCACCAACGGGTTCCGTTCTTCGTAGGCAGTGTAGAGGACGTCAAAGACGTGGAGCGCTTCATCAAAGAACACGATCTGGTCAAAGAACCTGCCGCGAAGTAAATGTTGCTTTTGGGAAAGATTTGTGCTATATTGAGAAGATGGAGCGAGAATGGCGGAACTGGCAGACGCCCCAGACTTAGGATCTGGTGCCCCTCCGGGTGTGGGGGTTCGAGTCCCCCTTCTCGCACCAATACTCTGGAGTGCGCAAGCTTGCTTGCGCTTTCGTCAGGCTGAAGCTTGCTTCAGCCTGATTCCTCCCTACGGCAGTAGGGGGGAACAAATAGGGGGGTGAAGTGTCACGCCGCACCCTGGAGTGCGCAAGCCGCTGAGGGGCTTACACCTTGCTTGCGCGTAGGGGCACAACATGTTGTGCCCCTACTAAGAGGAATGTCGGGTTTCTTCGCCAAGCTACGTGACGCAGTCATGGCTTACGCCAGAACTCGACCTACGCATCAGATGTGGTGTCATACGACTCGTTTGACGCCACATAGAATCTCGGTTCCTGCCAGGTTTCGCCGTAGGCGTCCATTTGGACAAGCGAAGCGTAACCTGGCAGGAGTGTCCCTTCTCCGCCAGGTCACATCCTGAAGCAGGACTTGAAACCTGGCGGGAACAGAGCTTGCTTGCGCCTGTTGTTGTGCTGCCGGGTGTCCCCACCCGGCAGCCACTTCCACCGCAGGGTGACGACACCTTGCGGCGCATAGGAACTCTTTGTTACTCTAACCGTTAGAGTGAGCATTCATGAATTCTAACTCCTTACATGTCCAGCGGGAAGCTACCGGCGAACACGAAGTCACCTTGACAATTACAGTGGACGCCCAGGAGATGGCACAGCGTTTCGAGACGGCGCTTCGAGATTACCAGAAGAAAGCCCGCATCGACGGTTTCCGCCCCGGAAAAGTCCCAATCAAACTCGTGAAGCAGCGTTTCGGCGTCGCTATTCGTGCCAAAGTGATGGAAGACACGATCGACGACACCTACCAGGAGGCGCTGAAACAGGAAAACCTGCATCCCGTCGCCCCCGGCAACATCAAAGACGTCCGATTCGATCCCGATTCGCCGCTGGTGTATAAAGCGGTCGTCTCAGTCGTCCCTGAGTTCGAACTGGCAAATCTCGACAAACTCGCGGTGGAAAAGGAAATAGTCGCCATCCGCGAGCAAGACATCGACCAGACCTTGCATGACATCCGCGAAGATTCCGGCACCCTGACGCCTTTCGAAGGCGCCGCAGTCGAGGGAACCATCGTGGAATGCGACATCCAGGAACTGGATCCAAACGGTGTCCCCTTGATCGGGAAATCGTGGAAGGACGTCCGGATCGAAATCGGCAAAAGCCCGTTCGGTCCAGAATTCGATCAGCAATTGGTGGGGATCGCGGTGAATGAGCAGCGAGACGTCCGGATGCGTCAAACGATCCAGGACCCCGCCAAGAACAACCTGCGCGAAGTCCGATATCGTATCACGGCGAAATCCTTGAAATCGAAAGACCTTCCGGCTTTGACCGACGATTTCGCCAAGAGCATCGACAATAACGTGACTAATGTGGAAGGGCTGAAGAACAATATCCGCCAGTATTGGGAAGGCAGGACCTCCAAAGAAGCCACCGACCGGTTCTATAACCGCCTGGCGGACTCGGTCATCAAAGCCCACAATTTCAACCTGCCCAAATCCATGATCGATGATTATCTGGATCGGATGGTGGAGAGCGCCAAGAAGCGGGCAAAGGGCAAGGATTTCGACGAGAACGAATTCCGCCAGCAATACCGTGCCAACGCCATCTGGAACCTGAAATGGATGCTGATCCGGCAGCGGATCGCCGACCAGGAGGGATTGCACGCCACCGACCAGGACGTGGAGGACGCTATCAAGCGGGCGGTGGAGGCAGGCGCCGACGAAGAGCAGGCTCGGATGACGTACAAGGTGCCGGAACGCCGCCAGGAATTGATTTCCGACATCACCGAGCGCAAGGTCCTGGAATGGCTGGAGAACAAAGCCAAAGTCAAGGAGCGCACCGTCGATACCGACGACTTCTACGGCAGGAAGTCGATTGTGATGCCAAAGTAGGTCGGGTTCCGAAGCGCAGCGCAGAAACCCGACATCACTCGTGGCATGGGCATCCTGCCCATGCGCACGGGCTGGAAGCCCGTGCCACATATGGAGTGCGGTACCCATGCTAGCGCAAGCCCAAGAATGGCTTTCCCACTACAAAAACACGATCTTTGAGTGAGGGAGACAACAATGCGAAAAGCGTGGTGGACATTGTGGGGCTGCTGTGTCATATGCATGATTTTTGACACGTCTGAGGCGACCGGTCAAGACAGTCTGAATGTCACGATGATCGGACTCATCAGTATGACGAGCAATGCCTATGGTCTTGATGTTTCAGGCAACTACGCCTATGTGGCAAATGGCGGGGGCGGACTCAAGGTGGTAAATATTTCCAATCCGACGAATCCTACGTTAGCAGGTTATTACAATACTACAGACTGGTCCTGGGATGTCGCAGTCTCTGGGGACTATGCCTATATTGCAGACAGGGACGACGGTCTTCGCGCGATCGACATTTCCGATCCATCCCACCCTACTGAGGTAGGATATTGGGATACCCCGGGTGAGGCACTCGGCGTCGCGGTTCGCCAACCTTACGCCTATGTAGCGGATGGGGTTGGTGGACTTCGAATTCTGAGTCTTGCCAATCCCGCACATCCGATAGAGATCAGCTCCTACTATCTAAGCTTCGGTTGTGCTTATGGCGTTGCAGTGTCAGGCAACTACACCTATATAGCCTATGGCTTCATAGGTCTTAAAGTGGTGGATATTACCAACGTGTATAATCCAACCGAGATAGGCTACTGCGATACTCCAGGCGAAGCTCATGGCATCGCGGTTGTCCACCCCTATGCGTATATTGCGGACAGACTTGGCGGGCTTCGGATCATTAATATTGAGCAGCCTGCGAATCCAATGGAAGTGGGATTCTATAACCCGCCCATGAATGCTTCTGGCATAACGGTGTCTGGCAACTATGCCTATATAGGGGCTGAGTTCGCCGGTCTTCGAATCTTGGACGTCTCAAATCCGTCCGCGTCTTTTGAAGTGGGTTATTACGACACTCCTGGGCACACTCATGAGATATCAGTATTGGGTCGATACGCCTATGCCGCAGATTATCTGTACTTCGAGATCTTCGACTGCTCACGGGCACTCCCGGTGGAGAGTTCTCACGGTTCCAATATACCTGGACGGTCAACGTTGTTTCCAGCTTACCCCAATCCCTTCAATCCGACTACCACTTTGTCTTTTGCTCTTCCAAGTCCAGCCGGGTCGGAATGAGCATCTTCGACATTACTGGTCGTCAGGTAACAACCCTGGTTGATGGTTGGCGAGAGGCAGGTAGTTATCGAACGGTGTTCGATGGGTCGGGATTGGCGTCTGGGACATACTTCTGTCAATTAAATGCCGGAGATTTCACTGGGGTTCAGAAAATAATATTACTTAAGTAGGTCGGGTTCCGCAGCGCAGCGAAGAAACCCGACAATACACGTGGCATGGGCGTCTTGCCTATGTCATTGCGAGCGTAGCGAAGCAATCTAGCGGTTGCCAGCAGGTTTCAAATCCCGTTTCGGGATGTAACCTGGCGGACATCACGCCTGCCAGGTTACGCTTCGCTTGTCCAAATGGACGCCTACGGCGAAACCTGGCAGGAACAACGCACTTCATGACTTCGGGGCAAGCCCCGAATAGAAAAGGCGCAAGCAAGCCTGCGCACTCCAAACTCGACATCAACCAAAGGAGATATATATGCCAAAATTCCCACCGGTAGTGTATGAACGGCGAGGGCAGTTTGATCAGGCGTACGACGTGTACGCCCGACTGCTTCGCGAACGCATCGTATTCCTGGATACCGACATCGACGACATCCTGGCATCCAGCGTCACCGCGCAACTGCTGTTCCTGGCTGCGGAGGACCCCGAGAAAGACATCTCGCTGTACATTAACAGCCCCGGCGGATCGGTCAGCGCGGGAATGGCGATTTACGATACGATGCAGTATGTCAAACCCGAGGTCGGCACTATCTGCATCGGACAAGCGGCTTCGATGGCAGCATTGCTTTTAGCCGCGGGCTCTCCGGGAAAACGGTCGTGCCTGCCCAATTCCCGGGTCTTGATTCATCAAGTCATGGGCGGCGTTCGCGGACAGGCTGCTGACATCGAAATCCACGCCAAGGAAATCCTGAAGATCCGGCAGAAGTTGAACGAAATCATGGCATACCATACCGGGCAGGACCTGGACAAAATCGCCCACGATACCGATCGGGACTACTTCATGTCCGCCGACGAAGCCAAAGACTACGGGATCGTGGATAATATCATCACACCGAAAATGCTGAAGAACAAGTAATCGGAGGACGGGATCATCGACACCCCGATCACGTTGACAGACAATCGACCCTGCTCGTTTTGCGGGCGGTCACCCAGCCAGACCACGGTGATGATCACCGGTCCTAAGGCGGTGATATGCGATCAGTGTATCCAGGCGGGATACGACATCGTAAAGCGGAACCTGGCGGGCAAGCGGCTGGCGAAAATCACCGACATCCCGACGCCCAAACAGATCAAGAAACGCCTGAACGAATACGTCATCGGGCAGGACGAAGCCAAGAAGCGCTTGTCGGTGGCGGTCTATAACCACTACAAACGGATCAATGCCCGGGATGACGACAGCGACGTTGATATCGAGAAATCGAACATCCTTCTGATCGGTCCTACCGGAACCGGCAAGACCTTGCTGGCGCAGACCCTGGCGCATTTCTTGAAGGTGCCGTTCGCGATCGCCGACGCCACCACGTTGACCGAAGCCGGATACGTGGGCGAAGATGTGGAGAATGTCCTGGTCAGGCTGCTGCAGGCGGCGGACTACGATATCGCCCGAGCGGAAGTCGGCGTGGTGTATATCGATGAAATCGACAAGATTGCCAAACGCGAAGCCGGTCCTTCCATCACCCGCGACGTGTCCGGGGAAGGCGTCCAGCAAGCCCTGTTGAAAATCCTGGAAGGCACTATTGCCAATCTTCCTCCCCAGGGCGGGCGAAAACACCCGGAACAAAAACTGATCCCCATCAATACCAAAAACATCCTCTTCATCTGCGGCGGCGCTTTCATCGGATTAGACCAGATTGTTTTCCAGCGCATCAGCCGAAAGAGCATGGGATTCGGCGCCGAAATCCGGGGGCGCAGCGAATATACCGCTTACGAACTCCTGTCCCGAGTCGAATACGAAGACGTACTGGCGTTCGGATTGATTCCCGAACTCATCGGCAGGCTGCCGGTGGTCGCTCCGCTGGACGACCTGGACGAAAGAGCCCTCCTGAAAATCCTGCTGGAGCCCAAGAATGCGTTAGTCAAACAATATCAGAAGCTGATGGAGATGGAAGGCATCCGACTGACCTTCGAAACGAAAGCGCTGAAAGCCATCGTCAACGAAGCCAAGAAACGGAAAACCGGCGCTCGAGCGCTTAGATCCATCATGGAAAACCACATGACGGACTTGCTGTTCGAATCGCCCTCTATGCAAGGGATCGAAGAAGTGGTGATTTCGGAGGATATGATTCTGCATGACAAGAAACCGAAACTCAGATACCGAAAACGACGCGCCTGACCGACGCAAATATGGTGGCTGTCAAGCGTGGACGCATGACAGCACTCGTATCATTTCTGTGCGGTCAGGTGTCCCCATCTGACGGAATGGTGGCTGGCACGCGGGGACGCATGACAGCACCCGTATCATTTCTGTGCCGTGAGGTGTCCCCACCTGACGGAATGGTGGCTATCAAGCGAGGACGCATGACAGCACTCGTATCATCCGCGTAGGGGCGGATCCCGCAGGGATCCTGCCCTTCGCCCCACGGGCATAGCGTGAGCATCTAAGAGACTTGCCCGTGGCTGCGGCTACCTTCCCCCCGCCTATTGTCCGAATGGACGCCTACGGCGGAGGGGAGAACAAAAGGGGGGTGGTTCTTGTAGGTTGGGCTTGTCCGCCTGAGGCGGATTAGCCCCGTGTGACCCAACATCACACTCCAAAGCCCCCTTTTCAATTTCCCCCCGGATACCGGGGGGAAGATTCCTCGTGCCATCAGGTGTCCCCATCTGACGGAATGGTGACTGTCAAGCAGGGACGCATGACAGCACTCAAAATGTAGGTTGGGTTAGGGCTCATGCCCGTAACCCAACATTCTTTGCCTCGAATATGGAGCCATAGCACCATGCCTGAACCAAAACAGCCTGAACACAGCGACCACCTGGATCTGCAGATACCGGATACTCTGCCCACAATTCCCCTGCGCGATTTGGTCGTGTTTCCCACCATGGTCTTTCCTCTACTGATTGGAAGGCAATCCACGCTGAAAGCTGTGGACAAAGCCACCGAAAGCGACCGATTGGTCTTCTTGGTTGCCCAGCGCGATCCGGCACAGGAAGACCCATCCGGCAGGGACTTGTTTCGAGTGGGCGTCGTCGGCAGGATTATGCAAACCCTGAAACTCCCCAACGGGTTAGTCAAAGTTCTGGTAGAAGGTCTTGCTCGCGCCGGAGTTGTTCGCGTCCATCGAGAGGGCGAAGGCTTCATGTCCCAGATTTCCATCTGGCAAGAGAGCGATGATGTGAGCACGGAAATTGAGGGCGCGTCTCGCCACGCCCTGGAGATGTTTCGTGAATACGTGCAATTGAACCGCAACCTCCCCGACGAAATCCTGTTTTCGGCATCCGCCATCGCCACCTCGCGGCGCCTGCCCGACTTCATCATGGGCTACGTCAACGTGGAAATGGACACTAAACAGCGAATCCTGGAAATCCGCACCCTGTTCGACCGTATGGTCGCCATCTCCCGACTGCTGGAAAAGGAAATCGAGATTCTGAAAATCGAAAAATCCATCGACAGCCAGGTCCGGGAGAAAATCTCCCGGAGCCAGCGGAACTTCTACCTCCAGGAGCAGATGCGGATCATCAAGAAGGAACTTGGCGAGGATATCGACGAAGACTTCTCGGACATCATCCTGTATCGAAAGAAGATCAAGAAAGCCAACCTTCCGACTTTGGTCAAAGAGAAAGCCGTCGAGGAGCTGGACAAGCTCAAAGGCATGCCCATGCTGTCTCCGGAGGCGACGGTCATCAAAAATTACCTGGACTGGATCACCGTCTTGCCGTGGTCGCAGAAAACCGATGACAACATCGACATCACCGGCGCCGAACGCATCCTGAACGAAGACCACTACGGACTGGAGAAACCCAAAGAGCGCATCCTGGAACACCTGGCAGTGCTACAGAGGGTGGGGAATGCTCGCGGGCAAATCATCTGTTTCGTGGGTCCTCCGGGAGTCGGGAAAACCTCGCTGGGAAGATCGATTGCTCGCGCCATGGGTCGGAATTTCGTCAGGGTGTCTTTAGGCGGCATTCGGGACGAAGCCGAAATCCGTGGTCACCGGCGCACCTACATCGGCTCCATGCCCGGCAGGATTATTCAATCCATGAAACGCGCCGCCACCATCAACCCGGTCTTCCTGCTGGACGAGGTGGACAAGATGTCCGTAGATTTCCGAGGCGATCCGTCTTCGGCTCTCCTGGAAGTCCTTGATCCTGAACAAAACAGGCACTTCTCCGATCACTATTTGGAGGTGGATTACGACTTGTCGCAGGTCATGTTCATCACCACTGCCAACGTCCGGCACAATATTCCCTTGCCCCTGCAAGACCGCATGGAAATCATCGAACTTCCCGGTTACCTGACCCACGAAAAAATGGAGATTGCGGTGCAGTTTTTGATCCCGAAGCAATTGAAAGAACACGGCTTAGAGAAAAACGAAATCCAGTTCTCCCGTTCCGCCATCCAGTGGATGATCGAAGGATATACCCGGGAAGCCGGGGTCAGGGAACTGGAACGGGATATCGCCAAAATCTGCCGAAAAGTCACTCGAACCCGGGTCGAAAAAGCCAAAGAGCATCCAACCCGAATCAGCAAAACCTCCTTGGAAAAATATCTGGGAATTCCCCGTTATCATGATACGGAAATTGAGGAAGGCAACCGGGTCGGGATGGCGACCGGATTAGCCTGGACCTCCACCGGCGGCGAAATTCTGAATATCCAGGTCGCCTTGATGAAAGGCAAAGGGCAATTGACCTTGACCGGTCAACTGGGCGACGTCATGAAGGAATCGGCTCGAGCTGCCTTGTCCTACATCCGAGCCAACGCGGACGCCTTAGGCGTGAACCCCGATTTCTATAAGACCAAGGAAATCCACATCCACATTCCGGAAGGAGCGATTCCCAAAGACGGACCTTCTGCCGGAGTCACCCTCGCCACGGCACTACTATCCGCATTAAGAAACGAACCGGTGCCAGCCGACATTGCCATGACCGGTGAAATCACGTTGAGGGGAAACATCCTGCCCATCGGAGGCTTGGCAGAGAAGCTCATGGCAGCCCGCCGCGCCAAAATCCAGCACATCATCATCCCCCGCAAAAACGAAAAAGACCTGAAAGAAATCGCTCCCGCGGTTAAGCATGGCTTAAATATCAAATTGGTGGGTCATATTCAGGAGATTTGGAAAGAACTCTTTGTGGGGCTTCCAACTTCCGCCGACATCCCCCTCCCCGCAAAGTGGGTCTCTCACCCCCAGCAGCCAAGACCATCGTAGATATGGATATGTCCTGCCATCTCCTGTGGTATCGCAGATTGGCAAGGCGAGACTCGGCAACGGCGACGCCCGGAGTCAGATAGTCACCCTCACAGGCGGATGCACAACCATGTCAGATTTTCGAAAAATTGGCTCGATCAAGGTCTCAGAGACAACGGAATTCATATTTTTCCTGGACATTTTTGGAAACATCCAGTACGGCAACATCCGTAAGTTCGTCGATTCCAAGAAGTTCTCAGGATTTACAAAACATGGAATAAAGTTCAAAAGAGAGGTCCTTCCAGAGCTTATCGAGAAGCTGAGAAATGTGGTAATGGAGAACAGCCTTGAATTCGCCGAGATAGTTACGATAAGCGAGAAGAAGCACTATCAGCTATCGATTTGGAATCCAAACAAGAATGTCGATTACATAAATATTAGAGAGTGGATATCAACAGAAAAATACAGAGGGCGAACAAAGAAAGGCGTTTGTATACCCATATCTCATGCAGAGGAGCTGATTTCAAACCTAAATCAAATGCTTAACAAGTGGGACGATTTTTCCGACGATGATGGTTCTGGGACAGAACCCACCGTCCCACCGTCCCCTAGAGCGCCCACGGAAGGAATAGATGGAGTTCCAAATGAGTACAAAGAGTTTTTCTGACCCTGATGGCACTGAACTCATCGACATTACACCAGACCCAAGTCTGATGCCAAAACTCAGCTTTGCGAATTACAGCGCTCCCCAAGCGATAGCTGAACTTGTTGACAATGCTATCGACGAGCCTGTTGAAGGGAAGACTCTAGTGGTCAGTGTAAACATCGAAAAGACCCAATTTACTGTGTCTGATAATGGAATGGGCATGAACCGAAAAAAGGCAGAAAAAGCCATGGTCCTGGCACACTCCGAAAAATCTGGCAAGCTGGGGGAATTTGGACTTGGTATGAAGACTGCATGTCTTAGTCTTGGGAGAGAATTCGAGATCATAACCAGCTCTCTGGGCGATGAGAAGGAGTACATCTTAAGATTTGATTTGGATGATTGGAACACTCGCAGCCGGGACTGGAAACTCCCGATAGGTGCAAGGAATGCTGATCCAGCGAATCACTACACCATAATCACAATACGGAAACTGAGAACATTCTACGCCTACCTCCCCGAATTGATCCGTGATGACCTTAGGAAACGTTATTCTCCATTCATAAGATCTGGTGAAGTCATAGTCAAAGTCAACAAGCAGGTTTGTGAGCCAAGAGAATACGAACTGACCGAGAACACTAAGAAGGAATTAGACATCATCCTCAAGAGCGGGAAACGCATATTCGGATGGTATGGCCTGCTAAAAGAGAGTTCCCAAAAGGGATACTATGGATTTAGTACCTTTAGACGCGGGAGAATGATAACCTGTTATGACAAGATAGGTTTTGAGCCCCATCCCACTTTGGCTCGAATAGTCGGGGAAATAAATATGGATCACGTGGCGCCAACGCACAGCAAGAGAGAGTGGATCAAAGAATCGAAAGAATACAGAGAAGTCGAATCGGCGATGGCCGAAGAGCTCAGAGAATTGATCAGATCGGCTCGAAGAAAAGCCTCGGAGGATACCATCACTCCCGAGGTCAAGAGGGAAATCGATGTATGGAAAGATAAGATAATAGATTCTTTGAGATCCAAGGAATTCAAGAATTATACATCTCGGTTTAAGAATGTCATCAAGAATCCCCAAGGTAAAGAGTTAATCGAAGTTGATATCGAACAGCGCGACAAAGCTGAGGAAGAAGTGGGAGACACCTCGAAGACATCAGGTAAGACCCGTGGTGAAAGAACTCCCCAGAGGAAGCAAAAGGCTAGGAGACCTGCCATTAGGATTTTGGGCAAGAGAGTCGAGTTCAACCACTTCTTCAACCACCTGGGGACTGCGGAGCCTTGGTACATCTTCAAATACGATCCCGACAAAAGTCTAGAAATCTTCACCAATATCGATTTCCCCGCATATTACGCTACAGCGGTGATGCACATAGCAGAGTCTATTTCAAAGGTACTAATAGGTCTCGCAAATGAAGATGAGTCGAACGTTGACGACCTCAAAGAGCTCATACTAAGAAAAGCGTCTGAGTTGAAAACGCAGATCCTCTAGTCCGAGAGAGTGTTTTCGCTGTCAGTCTTTGCACTTCTTCAAGATTCTTCACTCACTCAATCACAGGAAGAGAATTGCCCTTCACCCTGAAACACGTCGAATTCATCACCAGCGTCTTTGACTTGAAACAACGCCCCAAGGAACGGCTGCCCGAAATCGCAGTAGCCGGAACGGTTGGTGCCATTCCTGAGGCTCGTCCGGCACTGAGGGAAAACGGGAATTCGGGTTCTTTTGCCCCTGCTATTGACGAGATGGTAAGATTCTGAGAAATCCTTCAATTTCACATATAGAGAGCGCATAGGGGGAGGGACATGATTTCATTGCTATAACCGCGTATTCTGATTATTTTGTCGTCAGGAGTTACGTCCTGACGACTAATCAACACAACGCTCGGGAGGGCACCATGTTTACGCGCATTTCAACACTGGGGACTGTCTCGCTGGCTCTTGCCCTGCTGGTTCCTGCCCTTATCCTCGCCCAACCCGCTTACGTCACAAGTCGCCTGCACGACCGAAGTAACGTCTGGATCAACGTTACCAACTGGGGAGTCATCAACAGCGAGGATCCGTCACCGACGCAACTGTGCGAATTCCCCGGCGGCTCAGGCGTCCACTATTTGGGAATCGGGGCACTTTGGTTCGGGGCAATGCTCCAAGAAGGCGACTCGATATTCTGGAGGGTCTCCGTTGGCAACGAAGGCTGGTATGGCATCTCCGAATTCTTCCCCGGTGAAGGCATAGGAAACGGAATCATCGAACGCTCCAACATTCCAGGTCTGCCGACCTACTCACCCGAGGCAGTGGCTCCGCAGGAATTCATCGCCACCTACGCCGACACGTTTGCCGAGTCATTTTGGGTGGAGCCTGATCCGGTTGATGGTCCCCACCGCCCACTGGGGATCAAAGTCCGCCAGAAGAGCATGGTGTGGGATGCCTTCGGATTCGACGATTTCGTCATGTTCGAATACACGGTGGAGAATATCGGCGCCGATACCTTAAAGAATCCCTATTTAGCTTGGTTCATCAACGCCGAGGTCGGCTGGGAAGGTGAGGTGCCCGATTATAACGAAGATGACCTGTCCGGCTTCCTGCGGGATTATCAGGGTGACACTCTTGACATTGCGTACAGTAACGACAACGACGGGAGACCATACGAAGTCAGTTCCGGCAGCGATTTCACGTCGCCCGGCGTAGCAGGAACCTATATCCTGCAATCTCCCGACAATCCTGCGCACATGAGTTTCAATTGGTGGGTATCTAACGGAAATGTTGACATCGATTTCGGTCCGTGCTGGCAATCCTACGTTGACAGCTTGGAACATGAATGGATGGGCATCTATGGGACGCCGGTAGGGGATTTTCGGAAATATCAAGTCATGTCCAATCGGGAAATCGACTACGACCAGGTGAGAACGGACAATACAGTCTGGATCTCGGAACATCCCCAGCAATTCTTTAACGAACAAGGGCAACTTATCGAAGAGCAGCCTTGGTTCTGGCCCAATGCCAACGATCCCAATGATATCGCCAACGGCTACGACACCCGTTACCTGATGTCCTGGGGTCCTCTGGGCGAAAACGTCGCCCCTCCCGGTCAAGAGCCTGAAACCTATCTCTTTCCGGGCGATTCTCTGAAGTTAGTGCTTGCCTACGTCTGCGCCGACAGTTTCCACGATCCCACCAATCCTCAAACGTCCAACGAAGTCATTGATCCCTCGAAGTATGTCTATGACTATCTTGCACATAACGCCACCAAAGCCCAATTTCTCTTCGACCACGAATTCCAGATTATCCCCCCTTACGCACCCTACGACTTCCGAATCTTAGTTTCGACGAACGATTACGTCCTCCTGCGATGGGATGAATACGCAACCATGACGGATGCCCGCGTCAATATTTACCGCCGCACCGAAGGCTCCGAATATGGCGAAAGTCCCATTAACGGCAGCCCGCTGTCCGGAAACAGCTACCACGACACCGAAATCACCCTGGGCACACGCTACTACTATAGGGCTCAGGCGTTCCGATACGACTCACTTTACAGCTGTTATTCCACTGAAGTCACCATCATCGCCGGAGCGCCCATACCGCCCACCGGATTGACCGTCGAAAGCTCACACAACGCCAATGTACCCCTCCGGTGGAATCCCAATCTCGAAGTGGATCTCAACCATTACAACGTCTATCGCAAGGTCTCGACTGGCGCGTACGAGCTGATAACGTCCACCAGCCAAACCGAATATACCGACTTGAACCTCACCAACGGCATCGAATACATTTACACCTTGACCGCAGTCGATGATGACAACCACGAAAGCGACCTGTCCGACAGCGTCAATGCCACACCGATGGGATTCTATGACGATCTGATCGTGGTGATGTACTTCCATGACGGCGGACTCTTCGAGTGGCGCAACGACTCCCTGATGCTTTACTACGACAATCTGTTCGGCGAACTCGGCGTAGACCCAAGTTTTGTGTACATCACAGATAATAATGCTCCATTTCCGACCCTGCCAGACCTCAGTCCATACGCTACGCTCTGGATGATGGATGACACCAGAGTGAACCGAGGCGGTTACGTTGAACACAGAAGATTGCGTGACCAGACCATTGAAGACTACATCGACCTGGGCGGCAATGTCATCATATCCGGTAGAAGGCTTGTAGTGGGCTGTTTTGGATTATTTCCAGGGTTGTCCTTTTACCCGGATCCTCTACTGCACGACTACTTTGCCATCAGCCAGACCTATGGTGCAAATTGGCCTCCCATCGATTCCGTAGGCTTCATCGCCGCCGAGCCAATCATCCCCACGTATCCTTACTTGAACCTCGATTCCGCGAAAGTACAGTCGCTGCAAGGTCCGCCAGGGGTCTACACGATGGAAATCGACGGCTTGGTGCCTGCCCCGTGTGGAGAATCCTTCTACAGTTACGTCGCCAATTATCCCGATTCCTCCGAGTTGCATGGCATGTCAACCGCCGTCCGTTACGACAGCACCACCGCTCTCATCACTTTCCCGTTGTACGCCATGGAGCCTTACGATTCCGTGATGACCCTGGCGGAAAATGTGCTGGAATACGTTCGCGGGGAGCATTTCCAGGACGTCCCGGACCAGTCGGCTGAACCCCCGATTCCGGAGGAATATGCCTTATACCAGAATTACCCCAATCCCTTCAACAGCACCACTGTTCTGTCATTTACCTTACCCGTTGCGTCACGAGCGTCCATGGTGGTCTATAACATTCTGGGGCAGCGGGTGAAGGTGATTTTGGATGCGCATCTGGAGGCTGGTACTCACCTAATCCAGTTTGACGCCACTGAGCTCGCATCAGGCATTTACTTCTACAAACTACAAGCACAGGATTTCACCGCGATCAAGAAGATGGTACTGCTGAAATAGCGTCCCTTTGCAGGATTGCCACAGATCGCAATGAATAAGATCGTCACAAATTCTCGACTGCAGCCGGATCAAAATAATGGGAGATGGTTCAGATGAAACCGCATCACTGTCCGGCGCTACTATTGCTAATAGTAGTGCTACTGATCTTGTCCTGTGATTACAGACAAGCAGGCAATAATTCGACGCCTTCAGGTCCCTGGGACAACCAGCCGCCTCTCGTGCCATATAATCCGTATCCCCCCGTAGCTGCGGAGGGTGTGGACACCGCCAGCGTCACACTGAGTTGGAGTTGTGACGACCCGGATGGCGACCCACTTACATATTCTTTACTGTTGCAGAATGACCTGCAAAACTACCTCATTGACACCATCGCCGGATTGACTGATACCAGTTATACCATTGACAGCCTCCACCCTGACATCTTTTATAACTGGAAAATCGACGCCGAGGATGAACATGGTGCCTTGACCTCAGGAAATTGGTGGTTCTTTGTCACCGAGGATGTGGTGGTTAATTTCCCCGACATAGCCCTGGAAATCGCCGTCCGGGAATACCTTGAATTGCCGGTAGGGGACATTCACGCTTCAGATCTTCATTATATATATGAATTTGATGTTTCGCACCACGGAATCCAGCTACTCGATGGAATGCAATATATGTATCAACTCCATTCACTTCGCTTGGAAAACAACCTGATTTCCGGCCTTGCGCCATTGTCACAGTTATCCTGGCTCAACGGTCTCTATCTTGACAACAATAAGGTCAGCGAGCTGTCGCCGCTTTCGCAACTGACCGACTTGGAATACTTGAGCAGCAACAACAACCAGATTACAGATATTTCATCTCTGTCGAACATGACTGGATTGGAAAGCCTCTATCTTTTCAATAATTATCTAACTGACATCTCGCCCATTGCTCAACTGGTCTTTTTACATAACCTCGGGCTGGACAGCAATTACATCTCCGATGTGAGTCCTTTGTCGGACTTGATACTCCTGCATTTTGTGTACCTGTCCAGCAATCAAATCACCGACATCGAATCCCTGGCAAATAACCTTGGCTTGAATTACCTCGACGTAATCTATTTATACGACAACCCCTTGGATTCCATGTCCATTAATGTCTATATCCCCACACTGGAAGCACGAGGTGTTGAGGTCTTTTACTGAGACAGTAATTTGACAGATTCCGAATCCAGGAGGAGGTTAGACCCATGAAGACGCTTCGCATTCTCATAATTTTGCTGATTGTTTCGGTCTTCACGTTTCTTTCCTGTGAAGAAAACGGCACAACAGGTCCTTCGAATCATCCCCTGAGTCAATTTTCGAATCCGTTTCCTCCAGATGGCGCAACGGAAGTAAACACGGACAGTATAACTTTCAGCTGGACTTGCACCGATCCTGATGAAGACGTGCTAATCTATAGTCTAACCATATGGATTTACGAACTGAACTGTGGTCCTACCGTGTTCACCAACTTGTCAGAAAGCAATTTCACCTTAACGAATCTGTACTCTGGGGTACATCACCTTTGGCGAGTAACGGCGGAAGATGTACACGGCGCAATAATAGAAGGGCCGATATGGCATTTCCAGACGGAAGACTGGGGTGGTGGAGTCGGCACTGGTTCAAAGGGTTCTATTCACCCCATGCTTCGCAGACCACCGGGCGTGATAACATCATCAAAACTATCTCCCACATCGCCTGAAGGTTGTTATTAGGTCTTCCACAAGAAATCACGGTATCTGTCCAACTAACTCGGTTATTTCCCGTGTCGTCAGGAGTTGCCTCCTGACGACGAACCACGCCTGTCAGGACGTAAGTCCTGACAGGACAGAGGAGTACAATTGCCCTTCACCCTGAAACAAGTCGAATTCATCACCAGCGTCTTTGACCTGAAGCAGCGTCCGAAGGAACGCCTGCCCGAAATCGCCGTCGCCGGTCGTTCCAACGTGGGCAAATCCAGCCTCCTTAACTGCCTGTTCCAACGACGGAACCTGGCGCTCACCTCCAAGACCCCCGGCAAGACCCGCAGCTTGAATTACTACAAAGTCAACCACCAATTCTACCTGGTCGATCTCCCCGGTTACGGCTACGCCAAAGCCCCCAAAGCCGTGCAAGCCCAATGGGCGGACCTGATGGCGGAATACCTGGAGGACAATCCCCGCTTGAAAGGCGCGGTTCAACTAATCGACTCCCGCCAAGCGATCACCGCTTTGGACGAGCAGATGATCACCTATTTCCAAGCCATCGGACTGCCCTTCGTCATCGCCGCCACCAAGGCTGACAAACTCTCCGCGACCCAAATCAGTCAGTTACCTGCTCAAATCGGAAAACAACTTGCCAACACCCATCCCACCGCCATCATCCCATTTTCCGCCAAAACGCGCCAGGGCAAAGATCAGCTCTGGAACGCCATACGGTTTCTTCTTCGGTGATAGATGAATCACGGTCAGGTGGGGACACGACTTAAGCGCTTCAGTCGCCTGACCGCACAGGAAATCGTCCGCCGTCACACGCCCTCGTGTGACGGAACCTTATCGTTGGCTGGCGGATGAGGGCATCTGCCAGCGGGAATTCCTTACTAGAGGAAACTGGATTCCCGCGTTCGCGGGAATGACACAACTAAGTCACGGTCAGGTGGGGACACCTGACCGCACTGCAGTTTGAGTCGCCTGACCGCACATGAATATCAAAGCCGTCCGCCGTCACACGCCCTCGTGTGACGGAACAAAATGGTTGGCTGGCAGATGAGGGCATCTGCCAGCGGGATCTCCCTATCAAAGGACAAATCTCATGCCCCCCTACGTCACCTCTCGGACACTCAACGAAGATTGCGCCAAATGGCTCCACGACATCGAGGAAGTGAACGTCCACCACTTCGAAGCCGACCTGTCCAAAATGGCTCTGATGGTCATCGATATGCAGGTTTTCTTCTGCTCCCCTGGCGCTCCCGCTTATCTGGACGCGGTTCCTGCTATCTTGCCCAACATCAAGAAGCTGATCCGCAGTTTCCGCCAATGGAACAGACCGATCATCTTCACCCGTCACGTCCATCGCGCCGATGGTTCCGATGCCGGCATCATGAGATGGTGGTGGGAAGCCATGTGCGTGGAAGGCACCCCCGAATCAGAGATCCATCCCGAGATCGCTCCTCTCCCCGGCGAATTAGTCGTCTCCAAACACCGCTACAGCGCCTTCTACAACACCGACTTGGAAATCCTGCTCCGTGGCAAAAACATCACTGACCTTGCCATCACCGGCGTCATGACCAACATGTGTTGCGAAACCACCGCCCGTGACGCCCATATGCGGGATCTTAGAGTCCAATTCGTCGCTGATGCCACCGCCACCGCTACCGAAGAAATGCACAGGTCCTCGTTGCTGAACCTCGCCTACGGTTTCGCCCACATCATAACCACCGATCATCTGGTGTCCACGCTCACCGCTCGGAAACCTTCCCGACGATCCCGGCAAATCTGACACAGAAAATCTGACCCGATTCCGAAATCTCGCTTGACTTTTGATACCTTTTTTATTATATTACTTATATTTAAGATGGGTCACGACTCCTGCCCGTGCTTTCTCGCCGATGCTCCTTTCTTGTGACCCACCGGGGCAGTTTCACCTTCGCATTTACGTCCTTGATACTTAAGGACATATAACATATGAGCCCGTCCATCCTGGGCGGCTCACTATCTGATGGACAGGAGTCAAACAGACATTCAGGACGAACCGGACTTTCCGACTTCGCAAGTTGGCAGTGAGGGCGAGGAGGGTCAGTTGCATTGAACAACCCTCGCACTGCCATATCTCAAGATCCCGCCCTGAGATCCAACTGCAGAGCTTAAAGGAGAAAACCGTGAACATGCTTAGCTCTTTCTGCGTCCTGACAGTATGTCTGTGCCTGAGCGTTCTTAGTGCATGGGCAACTGTCCCCGGACAGATCAATTTCCAGGGAACCTTGACTGACACCAGCAGTTCTCCGCTGGATACTACCGTAGCTATGACCTTCAAATTCTACACCGATTCTACTGCAGGAACCCTGCTGTGGACCGAAGCCCACCCTTCGGTGACCATTGCCGACGGGCTCTTTCAAGTTCACCTGGGTCAACTCACCACACTGGGAGATGCCGTCTTCAATAATCCGCAGGTCTGGCTGGGTATAGCAGTGGGCAGCGACCCGAGATGACGCCACGCACGCGAATGGTCTCGGTGGGATATTCCTATCGCATAGGCACGGTGGATGGCGCCAGTGGCGGAACGTTGAGTAGCGACCTTATCGTGCAGGGTCGGGGTAACTTCGGTTCCGGCAATGTGAATGCCGGAGCCTATGCCTTCGTCGCAGGTTTAAATGACACAGCTTCCGGCGATTATTCAGCAGTCGGGGGTGGTGGCAGCAATATCGCCAGTGGAGCCTGGTCAGCCATCGGGGGAGGAATAAGAAACACTACCAGCAATCAGCATGCTACCGTGGGCGGGGGATATTTGAACAATGCCCTCGGTTCTGAGTCCACCGTGGGTGGGGGCTCCATCAACACTGCCAGCGGTTCCTATGCTACTGTGGGCGGCGGCTATCAAAACAACGCCACCAGCTCCACTGCCACCGTGGGCGGGGGATACTGGAACACCGCCAGCGGTTCTATCTCCACCGTGGGCGGGGGATGCATCAACACTGCCAGCGGTTCTGAGTCCACCGTCGGCGGCGGCTATCAAAACAACGCCGGCAATATTTATGCTACCGTGGGCGGAGGAGCATACAATACAGCCAGTGGACCTGCTGCCGTGGTAAACGGGGGAGACCGGAACAGAGCGAGGGGTTCCCATTCAGTAGTAGCAGGGGGAGGTGGTTACGCTGATAGCGATTCCAACTCTGCAATTGGGGATTATTCAGCCATCGGCGGAGGAAGGAGTAACACCGCCAGCAACGCCAACGCCACCGTGGGCGGTGGCTCAAATAACATGGCAAGCGATACCAGTGCTACGGTAGGGGGCGGGCGATACAATAAAGCCCGAGGCAGCTACTCGGTGATCGCCGGTGGTGGCGGTTCTTCCGCAGCCGATTCCAATTCTGCGCTCGGAAGCTGTTCCTCGGTTGGTGGGGGAAGGACTAACTACGCCATTGGTAACTCTGCCACCGTGAGCGGAGGATCTAGTAACAACGCAAGTGGTCAATGGTCCACCGTAGGCGGAGGCAATCTCAACACCGGCAGTGAAACCTGCGTCACCGTGGGCGGAGGTAACGGTAACACCGCCAGTGCCACTTACGCTACTGTGGGCGGGGGAGGGGGCAGCGCTGCCAGCGGCTATTGTGCTACCGTGGGCGGGGGAGGGAACAATATCGCCAGCGGTTTTATTGCCACCGTGAGCGGAGGGGGACTAAACACTGCCAGCGGACCGAATGCCACCATAGCTGGGGGATATCTAAACACTGCAAGTGATAGCTGCGCCACCGTGGGCGGTGGAATGTACAATAACGCTCGAGGCAGGCACTCGGTGATCGCCGGTGGCGGCGGTCCTTCTGCAGCCGATTCCAACTCCGCCAGTGGGGACTATTCAGCCATGGGCGGCGGATGCAGCAACACCGCCAGCGGCGGTTCTGCTACCGTGGGCGGGGGATACTGGAACACCGCCAGCGGGTTTACATCCGCAATCCCGGGCGGGTACAATAATGCCGCCAGTGGCAGATACAGTTTCGCCGCCGGCAGGAGAGCTAAAGCCAATCAAACCGGCTGCTTTGTCTGGGGTGATTCCACTGATTCCGACTTCGCCTCATCGGCACCAAACCAATTCGATGTCCGTGCCTCAGGCGGAACACGTATTTATTCTAGTTCAGGCTTGACCGCGGGAGTGATCCTCGGCAACGGTGCCAACGCTTGGGTCGGTGTTTCCGACAGCACCAAGAAACGCAATATCCATCTTGTGGACACCAAGTTGATTCTTGATAAAGTCTCGCAACTTCCTATCAAGCAATGGAGCTTCAAATCCCAAGACCCCTCCATCGAGCATATCGGACCCATGGCGCAGGATTTCTGGAAGCTGTTCCACTTGGGCGAGGACAGCCTCGGCATCTCCACCATCGACCCCAGCGGCATCGCCCTGGCTGCCATCCAGGAATTGAATCGGAAAAATCAGGAACTAAACGGCAAACTGCAGGAAATCGAGGATTTAAAGGCGCGACTGGCGAAACTCGAAACACTGGTGCAATCTTGGTCTTCGAACACCCACAACACATCTATCTGTTCAACAGATGTTGACCCGTTCGTTCAAAATCCAACACGAAAAGAGAGGGTACCATGAAATACCAGTACAAGACTCTGTGCGTTGCAGCCGTGCTCTTGCAAACGACTGCGACATTTGCTGCGATCCCGCAGCAGATCAATTATCAGGGCTACCTGGCTAATTCCGCAGGCACCCCCCTGGATACCACCATAGCCATGACCTTCAAATTCTACACCGATTCCACCTCAGGAACCTTGCTGTGGACGGAAACTCGCCCATCGGCAACTGTCACCGAAGGGCTCTTCAATGTCCGCCTCGGACAGCTTGCCACTTTGCCGGATAGCGTCCTTAATCGTTCGCAGGTCTGGTTGGGAATAGCTGTGGGCGGCGACCCTGAGATGACCCCACGAACCCGAATGGTCTCGGTGGGCTACTCCTATCGCGTGGGCACGGTAGATGGCGCCACCGGCGGGACGATTTCGGGCGATGTGACGATCGCCGGCAAGACGAATTTCGGTTTTGGAAACCTTAATTCCGGTAACTACGCATTCGTAACCGGTCGAAATGACACTGCGTCCGCCAACTACACTACCGTCAGCGGCGGTCGTTACAACACTGCCAGTGCCCAATACGCCACGGTCAGCGGCGGGGAAAGCAACCACGCCGACACAGACCTTGCCACGGTAGGCGGGGGTTATTCCAACCAAGCTGATGGTATCGGCGCCACCATCGCCGGGGGCTGGAACAATGAAACCGGTGCCGACTATGCCACCGTCGGAGGCGGGTCCGGCAACCATGCGGATACCACCGTTGCGACTGTAGGTGGAGGCTATTCCAACCAGGCGAATGGATACGCTGCCACTATCGCTGGGGGTTACGACAATAATGCGAGTACTGATTACGCCACTGTAAGTGGTGGCTGGGGAAACGCAGCCACCGGTGCTTATGCGACTGTCGGCGGTGGCGACAGCAACGAAGCGGATACGCTTTATGCCACGGTCGCAGGTGGCTACCACAACGCTGTGACCAACGAAGGTGCTACAGTAGGCGGTGGTGGCAATAACGCGGCAAGCGGGATCTACTCCGTAGTGGCTGGCGGGGGCGGTGACGGGTCTGCAGAGTCCAATTCTGCTTCAGGGGAGTATTCTGCCGTGAGTGGGGGAACCAGAAACATCGCCGGTGGTACCTATGCCACGGTAGCCGGTGGCTACGACAACGAAGCTACTGCTTTTTGCGCTGCTGTTAGCGGTGGCTATTCGAATTCAGCCACTGCGCAAAATGCCACAGTTGTCGGCGGCGACCAGAACACTGCTAACGCGCTATATGCGACAGTGTGCGGAGGACGTTTGAATTGGGCTGGAGGAAGTTACTCATTCGCCGCCGGGCACCGTGCCAGAGCCGGCCACGCCGGGAGTTTCGTGTGGGCAGATTCCTACGACAGTAACTTCGTAAGTTCAGACACCAATCAGTTCCGCGTGCGTGCTTCCGGAGGAACATATATCTACTCGAACACTTCACTGACTTCGGGAGTCCGTCTCCTGCCTGGCGCCAATTCATGGATGGGCGTCTCGGATTCAACCTTGAAGCGCAACCTCCGCCTGGTGGACACCAAATCAATTCTGGACAAGGTTGCCCAACTTCCCATCAAGCAATGGAGCTATAAATCCCAAGACCCGTCCATCGAGCACATTGGTCCCATGGCACAGGATTTCTGGAAGCTCTTCCACTTGGGCGAGGACAGCCTCGGCATCTCCACCATCGACCCCGATGGCATCGCCTTAGCCGCCATTCAGCAACTATACAAAGAGAATCAAATACTACGAAGAGAAATCGAGGACTTGAAATCACGCATCAAATAGGAAACGGCATCTACCGCACATTCACAATGCCGAGCTATGCTTTCACATCCATTGGAGGTTACCATGGACATTCGCACCTTCCTGATGGTAGCGGTCTTGTCCTGCCTATGCGCCGCAGGCGCTCTGGCGGATGTACCCAATCTCATCAACTTCCAGGGGACACTTACAGACACCAGCGGAAATCCGATTTCGGGAGTTCGCACCGTGCAATTCTCACTGTACGCGGACTCGACCGGCGGAATTCCGCTCTGGAGCGAACTACACTGGTCAGTACCGGTTGAAAATGGATTGTTCCGGACGCTATTGGGATCCGCTACTTCTTTTCCATCGTCATTGTTCAGCGGAAATGCTCTATGGCTGGGCATCCAGGTCAGCCCAGATCCAACAGAATTATCCCCCCGACAGAAAATTGTCGGCATCGCTTACTCCATGAAAGCAGGGATGGCTGATGACGCCGACATGGTCGACGGTTTCCATTACAGTCCCGCCTGGGAACCGGATGGATACAACCCAGACAATGCGCCCGAAGACGATGTCCGCGGCGAACCTACCTGGAATGAGGTTTCCGCCCGCGACTATGGGCGGACCGGAGTGACCGACACCCTATACGAAGGCACATCTCCCCTGGGAGATTTGTACGTCGAGGAGAATCAGCCGAATTCCGTAACAAGCGAGATGATCCAGGACAGCACCATCCAATTCTCCGACATCGAACAAAACGGAGCTGCCACCAACCAGGTGATCAAATGGAGCGGAACCGGCTGGACTGCGAGTAATGACGTCACCGGCACCATCACCTTGCCATATTCCGATTCCACTTCGAGCATCCTCAGTGGCTTCACAGTCACCAACACCGGCTTGGGCAATGCCATCTACGGCAGGCGCACTTATTTGAGTGCCACTAACTATGGCTATCTGGGAGGGGCATACGGCGCATATGGTCAACAGAGTAGCGGCAACAAGGGCTATCTCGGCGGCGCCAGCTACGGCGTGTATGGTTACCACCAGAGTACCGGAAACTTCGGCGATCTGGGCGACGCCAACTATGGCGTCTATGGCAGGCATAGCTCCAGCAATGAGGGCTACCTCGGCAGCAGCACCGTCGGTGTCTATGGCAAAGAAGGCACGACCAACAATTTCGGATACTTGGGCGGCGCCTCCCTCGGTGTCTATGGCAAACACGTGGCGAACAACAACTATGGACAATTAGGCGCCACCCTCTATGGCGTCTACGGCTACGGCAACGGCGCCAGTCGCTATGGTGTCTATGGAGCCAATAGCACCGGCAACTACGGCTACTTTGCCGATGACTACTTTGGCGTGTACGGTCGCTATCAAACCACCGGCAATTACGGGTACATCGGCAGCGCGGACTATGGCGTCTATGGCATCAACATTTCAACCAACAACTTTGGATATTTTGGTGGCACCGTGGGTGCCTACGGCAGACATTATGCCACCGGCAACTATGGATATTTGGGGGGCGACAGCTCCGGAGTCTATGGCAAGTGCACCACTACCTCCAGCAATATGTGCGCCATCCGCGCCGAAAACACCGGAAACGGCGACGGCGTGTATGCGACTGTAACCGGAACAACTGGGTCGTCAGCGATCAAAGCAGAAGCGTTAGCCGGAACCCCCTCGAATTCCTATGCCGTCGAAGCTGTCAACTACGGAAGCGGAAACGGCGTCTACGCCAAATGCCAGGCGGGAGCTTATGCGATACGAACCTCCGGAGACACCTACCTCGATGGAGATGCCCGAGTTAAGGACACCTTGACGGTGGATGATGCCATTCGAGGCGTCCAGGATTCCCTGGTCGTCCATGGCAATCTCACGGTCACGGGAGGTTTGATTTCCGGTTTCCCACGTCCCAATTACGATTCCGGCTGGTTCCACCTGGGTACCGGTGAAGAGCAATCCCTCTATTACGATCTGGGGGGCGACCCCAGCGATTACTTCGTGGACCTGCAGATGATGGAGGATAGCGACGGAACCCTGAACAATCGTGGAATCGGAAAAGACAATTACTACTATTTGACACAACAGGTCGAAGTAGGCGCCTACTGGTCCGAATTGTCAACCACACGCATTCAAGTAAACAAAGGCAGTAACGCTGACACCTGTGATTCGCTCCGCGTTCGAATCTGGGTCATAAGATGAGTGATAGAAGTTTACACCATTCACGAATACCTAACTTTCCGGAGGAACCATGACTTCCAAACTCACTGTCAAATCGATCGTGGCGACCCTGATCATCCTCGCCACCTGTTGTCTTCTGTTTGCGCAGCCTCACAGCGATAACTACATCCTGAAAAAGTGGGCGATCTCCAGCGGCGGAGGCAGTTCCAGTTCCAGCAACTACCAAGCTGTCTCCGTCATCGGTCAAAGCAGCCCGCCCGGCGTATCTTCCAGCACCAGTTACGTCCTGTATTCGGGATTTTTGGGACCCATCTATGGCTTGCCCGGCTCAGCATCGGTGTGGATCTGGACCGTCGGCAGCGACGTGTACCTCGATTGGGAGGACGTGCCGGAAGCCCACACTTTCTACATCTATCGATCCACCGATCCGGCATTTGTTCCGGGTCCGTCGAATCTGGTCGGCTCCACGTCTGAGTCACAATACGTCGATACAGGGGCTGTCGGCGATCCGGACGCAAAGTACTTCTACAAAATTACCTGTAGCAACTAAGGGTTACTAAAAGGAGGCAACGGTTATGAACTTCCGCACACACTTACTATTCCTGGCAGCTATCTGCTGTCTCGTGACCATCGTATCAGCCGATGTGCCCCATTACGTTAACTTCCAGGGAACATTAGCCGACAGCGCCGGTAATCCCATCACTGGAACCCGTAACATGCAATTCGTCATCTATGACGATTCCTTAGCAGGCAGCTCACTGTGGAGTGAAACCCGCCCGTCAGTGGTAGTGACTGATGGTTTCTTCGAGCTGCTTTTGGGAAGCGTCACCCCATTCCCGGACACCCTTTTCAATGGTCAACAACGTTGGCTGCAGATCGATGTTGCAGGTCAAGCTCTTTCCCCGAGGACAAGCTTGGTCAGCGTCCCTTATGCTATGAAGGATGATAGCTGGACGTCATCAGGTAACAATTGCTACTTTGACAGGAGTGGCAATGTCGGCATTGGGGTGACCGACCCCGCAGTCAAGTTGCATGTGTCCGGTACCATTAGGGGGCAAGGATTCCAGGATCAGGATAATACTTCTTATTATGTCGACCCGTCCAATCAAAACGTAGCTGCAGTTCTGAAGGGCGGTGTCGGAATCGGTGGGGCGCCGTATCGCTATGGTCCACCCTTCTTCGGCGGTCCCGATTTCCATCTCAATAAAGACACCTCATATGTGGAGATTTGGATAGGGGCGACCCGTCCGACAGGTGAAATCGGTGAGGTGAATTTCATGGGGCACGCCGACAATTGGTTTGATCCGGTGGCGTACGCCGGAATAGGTGGCATCATAATCAGCAACAGCATGTATCGCCAGGGCGCATTGCTCTTCTACACTGCCACCGGCAACGCCCTACCCGCTCCCGGATACAAGGAACAGATGCGAATCGCTCCCAACGGCAACGTGGGTATCGGCACTTCCAATCCCTGGTACAAACTGCACGTGGTTGGTTCGGTTTACGTGGACAGCGCCGGTAATAATAGCGGCGTTCATGTAGAACTGACTAACTGGCATGGGCTTCAAGTAACTCATGCCGGAATGGATGGAGTTTGTGTAACTGATGCAGACCAAGACGGGATTCTTGTCGCTCACGCCGATGGTGATGGAGTATCCGTTGGATCTGCTGGTGACTGCGGAATCGACGCGTACGGCACTCACGGCAACCACCTCCGCAGCGATGGCGGTGCTTACTACGGACTCTATGCACATTCAGTATTGGACCAATCTACGAGCCCCGGGCTGTATGTGTATGGTACTGAAGCAGTCACCGGGCAGATTTCTTCCACTGTGGCAACGGGCACCCCACCCTTGAATGTGTCATCCACCACCGCCTGCACCAACTTGAATGCAGATATGCTCGATGGAAACCACGGAAACAAATACCTCTACGACCAAGCTTCTACCAATCGAGGTTTTCAAAGTGGATGCGCTCAATATTCTAATAATCAGTACATCTCCTTTAGTCCTCCGTTCAGCTATTATCCCGTGGTGGTAGCCACTCCTGAAGCAACTGGTGTCATCGCAAATATCCAAGGCTGGACCTCATCCGGATTCACATTGAAGCTTACCAACAACGATGGCACCGCTTACGTGGGTAGCACTTACGTCCATTGGATAGCGATAGGAGCGCGATGAGTTTGGTGAGGAGACATGGATTGACTGGGTCACAACGCGGGGCAAGTATGGCTGTGTGACGATTCCTTGACGAGATGGCGCGCCTCTACGAAGATAGGATGGGAAGATACAAGCAACAGACTCATACCTCAAGTATCGCATACTTTAATCCATGATGGCATCGGTCATCTCTCGTTCGAGGTTGACTGAACAAGTATCGCTCTGTCGAGGACCCGGACGAGGGATTTGGCAACAAATGGCAACCATCTGGCAATTTTCTCCATAATTCCGGTCTAACCGCTCAAAGGAGGGCATCATGAACCCTACGGACAAACTGCTTGCAGTCCTGGTGACTCTCGCGCTCACCAGCATTTTCGCATTTGGAACGGTTCCAAACCAGATCAACTTCCAGGGAACGTTGGCTGACAGCAGCGGGTCCCCCATCACCGGAGTCAGAGATCTCGACTTCAATCTGTATGCCGACTCGGCAGGAGGCAGCTCCCTGTGGAACGAATCGCACACTTCAGTCACTGTCGCGGACGGCTTGTTCCGTGTGTCGCTGGGAAGCATCTCGCCGTTTTCCGACTCGCTGTTTAATGGGCAGGTCTTGTGGCTGGAAATCGCGGTCGAAACCGAGACGATGGCGCCGCGATCCAAGATCGTCAGCGTGCCCTACAGCGTCAGATCCACCAAGACCGATCACGCCGTGACGGCGGATTCCGCCTGGTATGCCATATATGCCGATACTGCCAATTGGGCTATATCTGGCATGGTCATCACCCACGTCGATACCGCCGACTTTGCGTTCTATGCCGACAGCGCCGGATTGGCAGCTTCCGCTGCAGCGGCGAGCCATGCCACGACTGCCGACACGGCAAATTGGGCGCTGGATTTCGCCGAAATTACCCACGTCGATACAGCCGACTACGCACTGGATGCCGCACATGCCGCTGCTTCCAATTCCGCCTTGCACGCGACCACCTCTGACACCGCCGATTGGGCGTTGGGACATCCAGAAGTCACTCACGTCGATACCGCAGATTTCGCCTTCCAGGCGGACCAAGCCGACGATGCCTCCCATGCCGATTACTCCGACAGCGCTGGTTATGCTTATGATGCGCCTCCCGATGACGACTGGATTGCCTCGGGCGACACTCTGTATCACGTGAATGGCTACATAGGTATAGGCACCTCAACCCCCGACAGAAAACTGCACATCGTCGGTGAAAGCGAGAGCCATGACGCCTGCCTGCATCTTGAAGCCATGTGGAATCCGGAAATCTTCATGGACAAAGGCGGATATGACGCCGATAGCAAGATCCACTTTAACTCGCTGGGAATTCCCTGGTGGACCTTCTATCATGACGGCTCCGAAGACGCACTGAAATTCCTCCACGATGGCGCCGGAGTGGTGATGACTCTTAGCGGCGACAACAAGGTCGGTATCGGAACCATGACGCCGGCGGAAAAACTGGATGTCGTCGGTACTATCCAGATGACGGGATTGAAAATGTCAACTGATGCTGGCGAGGGAAAAGTGCTGACTTCGAATGACGGCGGCGTGGGAACCTGGCAGGCGCCGGCTACCGGGGTGAGCGGTACAGGCAGCACCGGTTACTTGGCAAAATTCTCGGATTCGACAACCATCGCCAATTCGATTGTCTTCGAGAATGCCAGCCAGATCGGCATCGGAACCACCACTCCGGCTCAGAAATTGGACGTCGCCGGTACCGTCAAAATGACCGGTTTCCAGATGCCGACCGGCGCTACCAATGGGTATTTCCTCAAGACCGACGCCACAGGACTCGGCACCTGGCAGGCTGGCATGACCAGCAGCGGAACCAGCGGCTATGTTCCACGATTCACCGCCCAGCTTGACTTAGCCAATTCGGAGATTTTCCAAAGCGGCACCTACATAGGCATCGGGAATACGGGTCCTTCCCACAAATTAACCATCCAGAACAGCGCTGCCGATGATGTCCTGCGCCTCATCGGTCCCGATGGTGGCTATGGATATGGCGCCCGATTGAACTTCGGCGATAACGACTATGTGTATCTCGATGAAGATGTCGACGACGCCCTGACCATTTATGGCGCCGGGCGTACCGCCATCATGGGCGGGTTAGTTGGCATCGGCACCACTTCTCCTACCGAACAACTGCATGTCAACGGAAATGTCCTCTGCAATGCAATAAACACGGGACTGGGACTGAGCGAAGTCTATCCCATGAACCAATACGTTCGCACTACCGATGCCGTGACGTTTGCCACGGTGACAGCTAACACAATGAACACCGGTTTGGGAAACAATGAGTTGTATGCCATGGATCAAAACGTCCGCACTACTGATGCCGTTACGTTCAGTACCATCAATACCGGACTGGGAGTGACCGAAGTGTATTTGATGAATCAGAACGTCCGAACCACCGATCCAGCAACATTTACTACACTGAACACCGGTCTGGGAAACTATGAATTGTATGCCATGAACCAGAACGTCCAGACCACCGACAATCCGACCTTCAACCGCGCCTATCTGTCCGACTATGGCTACGCATTAGGTGGTTTCCACGTCGGTGGTACTTCTGATCCCGGCGACGACAATCTCATTGTGGACGGAAACACCAGCATGGGAACAACTTATACTACCCACCGGCTGGTTGTCGCCAACACCGCCGCCGATGACGTTCTCCGTCTCATCGGTCCCGATGGAACCAGCATTGGTTACGGAGCCAGACTGAACTTCGGCGACGCCGATTACGTGTACCTGGACGAAGACACCGATGACCACCTCTACGTCTACGCAGCGAATGGCACTGCGCTCATGGGCGGTTATGTCGGCGTCAATACGACTGCCCCTGTTTACCCATTGGACGTAGCAGGCAATTGCCACGCTTCCAGCTTCCCAACTTCCTCAGACGAACGTCTGAAAACCAATGTGCAGCAATTGACCGGCGCCCTGGACAAAGTCGAGAAGCTGCGCGGCGTATCTTTTGACTGGAACAGCACTTATGAAAAAATGGGACGTTCCACCGGTCACCGGGAAATCGGGGTGATTGCCCAGGAAGTCGAAGCCCAATTCCCAGAACTGGTCACCACCTGGGGCGACCAGAGCTACCGTGCCGTGGATTACGGCAGACTGACCGCCGTCCTGATCGAAGCGGTGAAGGAGCTTAAGACCCAGAATGAAGAGCTCCAAAAGAAGAATAATGCTTTGGAACAACGCGTAACTACCTTAGAAAGGACTGGCAACTAAAAAGAAACCGCCGCCAAAACTGCGAAAAATTGACACCAAGAAATAGTGGTATTTCCCAGCGAAATATGTCACAGGGAGGTGACTATGCGTTTCTGTGCTATCCTTCTGGTAATTGGCACAGCACTCTGTGCTCTTGCTCCTGCCGCCGCGGCAGTTGTTCCCAATCACATCAATTTCCAGGGAACATTGGCTGACAGCGGTGGAAATGGCATTACCGGTACCCGGTCCCTGCAATTCCACCTGTACGCCGATTCGGTGGGGGGAACTGCTTTATGGAATGAGACCCATTCATCTGTCACTGTAACCGACGGTTTGTTCCACGTGTCTTTGGGAACTATACAATCCTTCCCGGATACTCTCTTCAGCGGGCAGGACCTCTGGCTGGAAACAACCGTAGGAAGCGAAACCCTTTCTCCCAGAGAGAAGGTCGCCACCGTTCCGTATGCCTTCCTGTCCCAGAATGCCAACAATGTCTCCTGGGCAGACTCGTCGTACTATGCAGCGGTTTCCGATACTGCATCGTATGCGCTTGAGGCTTCGGCAGACCTCGACTGGGTGCTGATCGACAACAACGTCTATCGACTTTCCGGCAACGTGGGGATCGGAATCTCCGGTCCGGCTGAGAAACTGGACGTTGATGGCACGGTGCAGATGGCCGGTTTCAAAATGGGCACTGGAGCTTCCGACGGCTACATTTTGACCTGTGATACGTCGGGAACGGGAACCTGGCAACCTGGATTGGCAGGTTCGGGCACCGCCAACTACATTCCCAAGTTCACAGGAGCGCTCGCACTGGGCAATTCCAATATCTACCAGAACGGCACTTACGTCGGCATCAATATGACCAATCCCAGTTCGGAACTTTCGCTTTACGGCAGCGCTGGACAACTGAGGATCTATAATCCCGCTACCGGAACCGGCTACAACGGCTTCGTTCTGGGATTCGTAACCGACAACTCACTGGATGTGGGGGTTTGGAACCGCGAAACCGGTTCTCTTAGATTCGGCACCAATGATGCCGAACGAATTCTCATCGAGAGCGACGGCGATGTCGGTATCGGCACCAGTACCCCAGGCTACAAGCTGGACGTCAATGGCACCATTGGCGCCGCGACCGTCAATACCGGGCTCGGCAACAATGAACTATTCGCCATGAACCAAAACGTCCGAACCACGGACGCTGTGTCCTTTGCCACTGTGAACACAGGACTGGGGAACAACGAACTCTATGCCATGAACCAGAATGTCCAGACCACGGATAATCCGACATTCAACCAGGTCCATATCACAGATTACGGATATGCCCTGGACGGTTTCCATATCGGAGAGACGATGGATCCCGGCGCGGACAATTTGGTCGTCGACGGCAACACCAGCATCGGGACTACCGCGGCGACCCACAGGCTGACGGTATCCAATACCACTGCCGACGATGTGCTGCGTCTTATAGGTCCCGATGGCATCCATAATGAAGGCTGGGGTGCAAGACTAAACTTCGGAGACGGTGACGAGGTGTACCTCGACGAGGACATGAACGGCGGGCTGGAAATCTACAGCATGAATCGTCTGGCTCTCATGAATCTCAATGTCGGCATCGGAACGTTGAACCCTAATCCTACCACCAAACTTGAGGTCGCCGGAACAGTCCACTCGACTGCCGGCGGATTCAAATTCCCCGACGGAACCAGCCAGACCACAGCAGTTTCCGTTAGCGGGACCTCCGGCTGTATCCCACAATTCACCGGATCCACCTCTCTGGGCAATTCCAGCCTTTTCCAATATGGAAGCTACATCGGAATCGGAATCGACCAACCAAGCGCGGATTTGAACATCTACGGCAGCGTCGGAGCCATCCGGATCCATAACGCGGGGACCGGATTTGGCTACAATGGTCTCGTGTTGGGTTACATCGCAGAAGCCTCTGTGGATGCCGCCATCTGGAACCGGGAAAACGGCTATCTGAAATTCGGTACCCTGGATGCCGAAAGAATGCGTATCGAAGCTGATGGCGATGTCGGTATCGGAACCGCCGCGCCTGGATACAAACTGGATGTCGCTGGCTCCTGCCACGCCACCAGTTTCCCCACGTCGTCCGACGAGCGGCTGAAAACCAACGTCCAACAACTGACAGGCGTCTTGGACAAGATTGACAAGATCAGAGGGGTTGCTTTTGACTGGAACAGCAAATATGAAGAGATGGGACGGTCTTCCGGTCACCGCGAAATTGGCGTGATTGCCCAGGAAATCGAAGCCCAATTCCCGGAATTGGTCACCACCTGGGGCGATGAAAACTACCGCGCTGTGGACTATGGCAGATTAACCGCCGTCCTTATCGAAGCGGTCAAGGAATTGAAAGCAGAAAACCGAGATCTCAAAAAGGAAATTGAGGAGTTAAGAGCCGCAATCAAATAAGACCGTAATTGTATCAACTAACTATAGGAGGAAGTCATGAAAATGCACAGATTCTTAAGTGCGGCTGTTACCGCTCTATGCCTTTGGGCGGTTATCTCAGCCGCCGAGGTTCCCCAGTACATCAACTTCCAGGGAACACTCGCTGACGCTAGCGGAAATCCGATTACCGGAACCCTGTCCATCCAGTTCTCCCTTTACACCGATTCCACCGCAGGAATTCAGCTCTGGACGGAAACTCAGCCATTAGTGAATATTAGCAATGGCTTTTTTGATGTATATCTTGGTCAAATTACGGCACTGGGAGATTCCTTCTTTAACAACCCTGAGGTCTGGCTGGGTATAGCTGTAGGCAGCGATCCCGAGCTGACACCACGCACCCGAATCGTCTCGGTGGGATATTCCTACTACGTCGGCACGGTAGATGGAGCCAGTGGCGGGACGGTGAGTGGCGACCTTATTGTGCAGGGTCGGGGCAACTTCGGTTCCGGCAATGCGAATACCGGAACCTATGCCTTTGTCGCGGGCGAAAATGACACGGCTTCTGGCAACTACTCCGCCGTGGGCGGTGGCTACGGCAACACCGCCAGCGGCTATACTGCCACGGTCAGCGGCGGAGACTCTAACACCGCAAGCGGCGGTGAAGCAACAGTCGCAGGCGGCACAAGTAACACCGCGAGCGGCTACGTTGCCACCGTGGGCGGCGGCTACAGCAATGAGGCTGATATTTCCTATGCCACGGTCGGCGGCGGTCAGTCGAATATCGCAAGCGGTCAGAACGCCACGGTCGGTGGCGGCTTCCTTAACACCGCAAGCGGCTCTTGGGGCACGGTCGGCGGCGGCGCATTTAACAGGGCACGGGGTTATTCCTCAGTTGTCAGCGGTGGCGGTGGTCCATATGCGGCTGATTCTAACTCAGCAATTGGTGACTACTCTGCAATTGGCGGCGGGAGGTGGAACACCGCAAGCGGCGAGTACGCCACGGTCAGCGGCGGAAACCCTAACACCGCAAGCGGCGAGTACGCCACGGTCAGCGGCGGAGACTCTAACACCGCCAGCGGCCCGTCAGCCACGGTGAGCGGTGGTAGGTTTAACATCGCAAGCGGATCACGTGCTGCCACGGTCGACGGCGGCTGCAACAACATAGCAAGCGGTTGGACGTCCACGGTCGGCGGTGGTAGGTTTAACATCGCAAGCGGCGAAGATGCCACGGTGAGCGGCGGAGACTCTAACACGGCCAGCGGTGACAGAGCCACGGTCGGAGGCGGAAGATTGAACATCGCAAGCGGATCAAATGCTGCCACGGTCGGAGGCGGAGCATTTAATAGGGCACGAGGTACTTACTCAGTTGTCAGCGGAGGTGGCGGGGGAACTGTGGTTGATTCTAACTCGGCAATTGGCGATTACTCGGCAATTAGCGGTGGAAGAGGGAGCATCGCAAGCGGTGGCTATGCGACGGTGGGGGGCGGTCAGAATGACCGAGCCACCAACAGCTATGCGACGGTTGGCGGGGGATGCTACAACACCGCCAGCGGCTATGTTGCCACCGTGGGTGGCGGCAATAGTAACACTGCCAGCGGCAGCCATGCCACGGTGGGCGGCGGCAACAGTAACACTGCCAGCATCATCTATGCTACCGTGGGTGGTGGCTACGGTAACATTGCCAGCAACAGCAATGCCACCGTGGGCGGAGGTAGCAGTAACACTGCCAGTGGAGCTAGTGCCACGGTGCCGGGCGGGTTATCGAATGAGGCTGCCGGCGAGTTTTCGTTTGCCGCAGGGCGTCGCGCCAGAGCCCTTCACTCTGGCTGCTTTGTGTGGGGAGATGGCACTGATGCCGACATCAGCACCACCAGTTCCAACCAAATTCGAATGAGAGCTTCTGGCGGTTCCATCATCTATTCAAACGCTGCCCTGACCAGTGGAGTCCAACTGGCTGCCGGTGGGGGAAGCTGGAGCTCGGTTTCCGACTCTACCAAAAAGCGCAACCTCCGCCTGGTGGATACGAAATTAGTTCTTGATAAAGTCACCCAGCTCCCCATCAAACAATGGAGTTACAAATCCCAAGACCCCTCCATCGAGCATATCGGACCCATGGCGCAGGATTTCTGGAAGCTATTCCACCTTGGTGAAGACAGCCTCGGCATTTCCACCATCGACCCTTCCGGCATCGCCCTCGCGGCAATTCAAGAATTGCAGATGCAGAATATCGCGCTTCAAGAACGTGTTGCGAAACTTGAGCAAGAACTTGAGAGGTTCACACATAACCAGAACACTTCGGCGGAGCCTAACTTAGCCCACAAGGCTCAGTAGAGTCTATGGTTTTCATAGACCAATCCAAGCTAACGGCTGTGCTGATCGAAGCCGTCAAAGAACTGAAAGCCGAAAACGAAGAACTGAGGAAGGACGTCGAAGCTCTGAAAGCATCCCAAAGATAATTCCCACTGAAGAACATCCAAGAAAGAGAGAGGACGAGTCTCGAAACTCGTCCTCTCTGTATTAGTGTTCCGTATCACGGGCATCTTGCCCGTGGATCACGACTGTGAAGGACACGTCAACGAAAGTACGGATTCTGCGCGATGGGCTTGGGCTCTTGCACCGCGGTCGCTTTCAACTCCATTTCCTCCACCAGGATCGACGGAGTCACGATGGACGCCGGATAATACGCGTCCTGGAAAATCGTAGGCTGCGCAATGTTGTAGGCGGTCTGATCCTTCCCCAGCGCCACAATGTCCCTGAGCGTCCGCACCGACACTTCATCGAATTCCAGTCCCCGCACCGGTTCCATCCTGCCGTCCTTGGCGTACACCTTGTACACAATCAGTGGCGCGCTCAACAGCGTTTTGGATCCGTCTTCCTGCTCCACCCATCGATACTGCGCCTCCAGCGATGGTTCCTCCAGCCGTTTCACCAGCAGTCCATACTCCATCTCCTGATCCTTACACAGCCGCTTCAGCTCTTCGATCATGCGATCCTGCTTCATCGGCTGGGAGGTCTCCATGATGAGATTCGTAATCCCAGGGACGGTCATCTGATAGGGAGTAGAATGAGCATGTCCGTTCGACTTCGGAATTTTCTCGGTGGGCTGCCGACCCACAGGAAGAGTCTGCAGCTTTCCGTCTTCGACCAGGGTGATATTCTGACTCTCCACCCCCTCATCATCTGCCAACTGGTACCCAGCCAGCTTTGTTCCGTTCCAGTCTTCCCGGCGAGGCTCGTCCGTGACGGTCACGAACTGCGGCAACACCCTCCGCTTGATTTTTCCTGCCAGCTTCCCCATCGGCAGCATGTCATTCATCCTATCATTGGCTGTCAAGGGCTTTTTCGACAACACAAGTTGGTCAGCCAGAAGCTGGGAAAAGAATTGCGCCGCTGCCCAATCGGTGAACAACACCGGTCCGACGTATTCCTCCATCGCCGGCGCCGCTGCCGATTCTTGCAACTGCCCAGCCATCTGCTGGATATCCGCCACCAATTTCGCTGTCGCAGGCGGCTCCTCACCATCCCGCGTCACATATCGCAAGAATCCGGTCAGACGTTGTCCGTCGTCTGCCTGAGTGGTGGCGGAAATCTCCAGAAACCGGTATACTTCCCCCTTGAGATGCCGGCTGCCCTCGGAATTGACGTACCACTGATTGACCGCCTGAGCCCTGTATTCCATGTTCCAATCCTCAAGCGCGGAATAAGCCGCAAACGCCTTGCCCGCGTCTTGCAACTTGGTCTCCCACTGCGTCTGATCCACACTCAGAGTGACTGGTTTGCCGACGAGCGCAAAGGGCGCCTCCGTGGAAAAGTCCGGGACTTCTTCCTTGACCGGATGAGCCTGCAAGTACGCCTTCTTCCTGGCTAAGGTCTCCAGAGCATTCTTATAAGCCGCATCCGTGTAATACCAGAGTTGATGCCGAAGCCCCTGGTACGAATCTTCTTCCACGACCCCGTCGCGACTATTCCAGATGCTCCCCCAGGAAGAAAAGTAATTACTGTTATCGAGTGTTCGATCGCCGACCCGCAAATCCATGTACAGGTACCGGTCGTGGGAACGCTGCGATTCCACCAGAGCGCCGTACCGAGCCGACACGGTGACCGTCTCGTAATCTCTGACCCGGTAGCCAAGAAAATACGGGGACGGCATCCCTTCGATTACCAGCCGATTCATCGACCGCGCCAGCTCATCGTCCATAGCGCGAAACACCGGATCCGTCGTCTCCGCACCCGCCATTACGGACACAAACGCCAGAACCATAAGACTTAGAATCGATCTGTGCATTGTTGCTTTCACTGTATTCTCCATGGAAATCAATAGTTGTACGTACCAGGTGTCGCTTGCGATACCCAATATTTCTGTCAGGCGAGGACGCCTGACAGCACTCGAAATATTGGAATTCGATCTGATCCGTAGGAATTTGTTAGGTTACGCAAGGCTAACCCAACCTACACTCCGTCATCCCGCACTTGATGCGGGATCCAGTCCATTGTCGGGTTTCTGCGGAACCCGACCTACACGCCCGCAGGGCGGAGACAGCCTGCGGCGCCACATTGTCAGCTACGGATTGCCGAGGCTTGACCTATCATGCTCCGGCGGTGGCAGGATGGGAGGCTTCTCCTGTTCCTTCTGCCTCTTCTCCACCTCAATCTCGGACACCAGGATGCTGGGCGACACCGCCGACACCGGCACGCTGCCCGATTCCGCGCCGCACGTGCCGTTGAAGACACCGTCGTCATCTCCGGTGATGAGAATCTTGCTGAAACAGGTCAAAGGCGTCCCCACAATATCCACACCCCTGACCACTTCGTCGGGACGTCCGTCGGCATAGACACGATAGACGTATAACGGCAGCACTTTGAAAGCTTGCGGACCCCGACGACCGGTCATGGTGAATCCGCCGGCGATGTCGTCGAAAATCAACCCGTACGGCTTGCCTTGCTTCTTGCACTCTTGAATCAACATCTCCCTCAGGCGCTTGTAGGACACAGTCTTCGTGGATTCGATAATCAAATTCCCTTGCCTGGACACCACCTCAAACCCGCTTTCCCGACGCCCATGACCGTTGCTGGTCGGGAAATTCTCGATGGGAGACCGCGACATCAGGAAATTCTTGAGCACACCATGATCCACCAGAGTTACCCGCTCTGCCGGCGTTCCTTCATCGTCATACTTATAATATCCCCGAAGGTCTGTCCCCCGGAAATTCGCGACCGTCGGATCATCATAGACGCTGATGAAGGTCGGCAGAATTTGCTGATTGACTTTCTTGGTAAACGTTTGCCCTTCCGATTCGCTTTTCTGACGATGACCTTCCATCCGATGACCGAAGATCTCGTGGAAGAACACACCGCTGGCACGATTGACCAAAATCGCCGGTCCGATATACGGCTCCACCAAGGGTGCGTTGATCAGATTCTGCAACTCCTGCACCAACCGTTCCGCCGTTTCCATCACTTCGGCTTCTTCCGGCATGCGACCCATGGTCACCGTGGAAAAAATCTCGAAGCGGCTCAGCTCCATGCCGTCGTCCGCCATGCCTTGCACTCCGAACCCGAATCGCAGGTAGCAGTGGTCATGTTGTAGCCACGACCCTTCACTGTTAATCATGTAGATGGTCTGATCCGTGACCCCCAGCCATACATCCGACTCGTACACAAATGGGAACTGGGCAAAGTAGCCGCCGACCTTCGACATAAGTCCCTGCCAATACGCCGTATCCACAGATGTAACGACAGGAGGCTCTGAGTAGTGGCTGGGCGACTCTGTCGAGAAATCGCTGGACTTGTCCTCCTCTTCCACCTTCACCTGCTGGTTGGTCAGAACTTTGGTATATCGTTCCTGAGCCTTCTGATATTGATATTCCGTTTCCGCCCACAATGCGGCACGCATAGCAGCTGGATCTTCGCCCAGGGGGAATGCCACGTGCCTCCACGGGGAGTAATTATCGGACCAATCGCCCCCCCGAATCTCGTGGGTATTGTCCAGCGCCGGGCTGCCTACCCGGACATCCACGTCCAAATATCGGTTCGTGGACGATGTAGGCGCCTCAAACGCCCCATCGGTCATCGAAATGGAGCGTTCGTGCTCCTCAGTCACAGTGTATTGCAAATAGTACATCGGAACACTCTCGGCGCCCGCCAAATCCGACATGGAGCGGCTTAGCTCCTGTCGCATGACATCCAGAACAGCAACCGGTTGCTCTGCCGCGATGACCGACATCACGACGACTAACAACAGTAAAACCAACGCACTGACCTTCGGTAATTGCCTCATGCATCCTCCAATGAATTCTGTTCGCAGCCCAACATGCTTTTTTGCCGACATTCCGTCATTCCGAAAATTCCTGCCAGGCGGGGACGCCTGACAGCACCTTATGATGCAGATCCTTCACTGCGTTCAGGATGACAGGCATCAAGTCTTGACATCTTCCCGCTGGCAGACGCCCTCGTCTGCCGGTTATGTCACCCCTGCTATTGCAGGGGGGATAAAGGGGGGTTCTCCTCAGCCTACATGCTATGCTGCGGGGTGTCACCACCCTGCAGCAAAACTGTCCGTTCCAGCGGTCGTTCTCACTCGTAAGCATCTGTCAGGTGAGGACACCTGACAGCACCGGAAACATCAAGTCTTCAGCTTCTTCTTCCGCGCCGCCGGAAACAGCACGTTGTTCAAGATTAACCGATACCCGGGAGAATTCTTGTGCAGCGCCAGATTGGTCGGCGGATCGCCCACTTGATGCCGATAATCCTCCGGATCATGCCCCCCGTAAAAGGTGAACGTCCCCTTGCCGAAGTTGCCATGCAGATACCTGACCTCGTCCGCCCCTTCCACTTCCCCCAAAATCGTCACCGACCGTTTGACCAGCGACTTGCGGAACGCCGTGGTCTGACCCATGAACCCTTTGACCACCGAAGTATGATCCTGAGTCAGCATGGTCGGCACCGGATCCACTTTCGCCGAAAATTCGAACAGGGTGAAATAGTCTGCGTCATCCCCTCGAGGCGACCGACCGGTCAAGGGCGTCACATCGATATCGGAGAACTCATAGACCATCGGATCCGTGATTAGATGGAAATTCTCAAACGCAAAACACTGGCTGTAATCCAGCTTTTCCTGGCAATCCGGATCCGGGGCGTCGCCGTCAAAAACCGCATGGCAAATATCCGTATTGACCGCCGCTAACGCAATATCGTAACTATCGGTCGCCGAACACATCGCAAACATGAATCCGCCCTGACGCACGTAATCTCGAATCGCATGCGCCACTGCCAGCTTTTCCTTGGACACTTTGGTGAACCCCAATTTGTGCGCTCGGGCTTCAGCGTCAGTCTGGGCTTCGATATACCACGGGGCATTGCGATACATGGCGTAGAACTTCCCGTACTGCCCGGTGAAGTCCTCGTGATGCAGATGCAGCCAATCGTATTGAGACAACTTTCCGGCTAACACATCCTCGTCGTACACCTTGTCGTACGGGATCTCGGCGTATTCCAGCACCAATCTCACGGCATCATCCCACGGCTCTGCGGTGGGCGGCACATACACCCCAACCTTGGGAGCTTTCTCCAGCAGGACATTCTCCATGTTATTATCTTCGATGGCGGCGTAGATCCCCGCCACGTCCGACCCAGACACATTTTGATAGGTCACCCCTCGCAGCCGACATATGCGTTCCAATTCAGGAATTGATTGCATCAAGAACGACCCGTTCCGGTAATTCAATAGCCATTCGACGTTGATCCCTTGCTCGAGCACCCAATACGCCACGCCGTAGGCTTTCAAATGATCCGTCTGAGACAAATCCATTGGAATCAATATCTTCTGACCTGACGATACCCCTGGAATTATCGATATCATCACGGAAATAACCAGGAGTGCAAGTAGCGTCATCCTGAACGAAGTGAAGGATCTCATGCGTGAAACCTATCGGTCATTGCGAATCCTGCTCCGGGTGAAGACTCAGGGGAACTGTGGACACCTCTGGTAGGGGCTTAACATGTTAAGCCCCGCAACCAACGTTCTCCGCTCAGGTAGGGGCTTAGCATGCTAAGCCCCTACTTAAGCCCCCTACTTCAACAACACCATCTTCCCTGTTCGCACTAACTCCCCCGCCTGCATCCTGACAAAATAGATCCCGCTGGGCAAATCCGCGGCATCCCACACGACCTGATACCTTCCCGCCTCTTCCAGACCATTCACTAATCCTGCGACCATCCGCCCCAACACATCATACACCTCCAAGCTTATCACCCCTCGGACTGGTATATCATAACCAATTGAGGTGGTAGCATTAAAAGGATTGGGATAAGCAGGCGTGAGTGCAAATGCCGTGGGTGGGTTTGACGAAGGCTCTGAGGAAACCGCGCCGGGAGGCACACCAATCCCATGCAACGCGACCATGACCAGCTCATCATTGTTGTCAATTGTCAGTGTATCATCATAAGAAATCGTATCCTGGGGAGCAAAGGTCACCGTGATAATCACGCTATCGCCAGGCGCAAGCAGACTATCGGATGGATTGAAATCAGTGAAAAAACTGGAATCACCTGTTGTTACAGAGTAAATAATTAACTGCGTATTACCGGCATTATACAGCGTGATGCCACGAGCGGAATCGTCTCCAACCACTACCCCCAAAAAATCCAACAGGGTATCCGATACTTGAATCTCGGGAGCATAAGTAAACGTATCCGGCGCGATCTTGACCAGCCAGGCCCAGCTCCCTATGTCAGAATAAGCAGCCCCAACTGCAATGTAACCCTGGTCATCCGTCAGCTGAACCTCACTAATTCCATTGCTGGAATATTCTTCATAATAAGTCAGTGTCCACAAGGTATCACCCCGGTCGTCGGTTCTCATGAAATATGCCCCATAATGTGTCCCAAATGGTGAAATTGCCCCTCCAAGGAAATACCCTCCGTCAGATGTCTGCAGAATTGAATAAGCATATCTCCAAGGTTCTCCGCCATAGCAGCGAGTCCACAGGGTATCGCCCTCACTATCGGTTCTTATCAAGAATATGTTGCAGGAACCGGCACCAAATGACGTGGAGGATCCCACCATGACATATCCACCATCAGAGGTCTGCTGAATGGAATTTACCGATTCATTTTCAGTTCCCCCATAGGTTCGAGTCCATAGGGTATCGCCAGCGGCATTGGTCTTCACCACAAACAGATCGTAGATATACGGCTCTATTACTCTCGTGGTCCCTGCGATGATATAACCTCCATCTTCGGTCAATCGTACGCAAGTGGCATGGTCGTGTTCTATCCCACCATAAGTTCGAGTCCAAGTAGTGTCCCCGTGACCATTCGTTTTGACCAAAAAGTAATCACAGAGACCTGCTCCGAACGAGCTGGTTGTACCCACAACGATGTACCCACCATCCGATGTCTGCCTAACATCACGTGCTCCCATGCCATCTGGCCCACCATAATAGCGGGTCCAAAGCTGATATCCCTGGTTGTCGGTTTTAACGAGATCCATAGGACTATGTGCTGCACGCCCTTGCGCTGCAATAATATATCCACCATCCGAAGTTGTCTGGACGGAATATCCAATATCGGCGGTATATTCCATTCCAATTTCACGATGCCACTCCATATATCCCAAGTCATCGACTTTGACCAATAGTACATCACATTCAAGCAAAGGGTCAGCTCCCCACGCCCCCGCAAAGATATAGCCTCCATCCATGGTCTGCTGAACCGAGTTGCCGCCGCAAGCCCAACCCCCGACATATTCGTGCATCCATTCGATTTCTGGCGGCTGCGCATACCCCATCATCATCACCATCAACACGAACAACCACACCCCAATAACCACTTTGCCCGCTATCATTTCCACCTCCTCACCACCCTGAATTCAGTACGTCCAGGTTCAGGTGGTTCATTTTGTTGTCGTCCCGCCCATTATTACTTCGTGCGCGGAATGGGAGTTTGCCCAGATCACTCCCTTGTCCACTCTCACGACTGCTTGTACATTTCCAGGCTGCGAATGCGGCGACGGACTTCCTCCATGTGCATTCCCGCTGGATAGTCGATCAAGATTTTCTCGTACTGCTCGATGGCAGCCGGATAATCGCCCAAATCGCGCTCCAGAATATCGCCCAATATGAATCGCACGTCCTCACATTGAATGCTGGACGGATACAGCGCCAGAAATGACTTCAAGCTGTCCGCCGCCGCCCGCCCTTGTCCCAGGGCTCGGAGCTCCATCGCCACTCTGAGCAACGATTCCTGTCCCACCCGTCCGGTTCTGGACGCATTCCTGGCATCCTGGAACGCCGCCACCGCCTGTTCGTGGTTCTCCTGAAACGACAGCAAATCCCCACGGGCGAAAATCGCCAAAGCAGCCGAATCACTGCGCGCCGAAGTCAAGAACAGCGACCATACCAATGCATCATTGACCGTATCGTCATCCAACCGCCCTTTCGACGCCTGTTCCAGCATATCAGAAGCAGTCTGGTAGTTCCCTTGCCACAGCGCCAACCGCGCCAAACTCACGTAAAGTATTGCCGGGGGCGGCTCTCGGTTGACCCGGGGTTGCGCTACTGCACGAACGTAAGCAGTCTTCGCCGCCTCCAGGTCGCCTTGCTTCGCAAAACAGTCCCCCAGCCACAACCCCACTTCTTGGTCGCCGAGTCGGGGGATCCCTGCCGCCAAGAGCGTCTGGAAATCCGATCTTGCCCCTGCCGCGTCTTTCAAATCTCTGAGTCGAACCACACCAGCCCGGAATCGCGCTTCCCGACCTTCGGGACGGTTCAATCCCGCCCGAGCCAATTCCTCGTACTGTGTCAATGCATCTTGAGACTTGCCTTCCACCTCCAGGCACTTTGCCAAACCCAATCGCGCCGCCGTTTTCAAACGGTCGTCCACATTCCGATTCTCGACCACATCCTGGAACAGGACCCGCGCATGGGGGATCTGATTTTCCCGCAAGAATTGCTGCGCAAAATCGAATCCTTGTTGACCAGGCTTCTCTGACAACGAGTCCAACATGCGAACTTGAATCAGAGCCTCATCGTACCGCTGGCTCTTCATAAGGAATCCCACCAGGAGACTCCGTACTTCCTGATTCCCATCGCGAGGCAAGAACGGCTGAAACGCCTTGACCACACTGTCCACCACGTCTCCAGTGGTGGGAAATAGCGCAAATTCCCGTTGCATCAACCCGAACCGACCAGGCGACGCCTGGTACGCTCTCAAGAATTCGGTCGCCGCGCCGGCATACTCCATCCGCGACCTGAGCACCATCGCCAGATCCGTTGCCATGAACGCTGGATCAGCGCCTTTCTGCCGCGCCTGCCTGATGACATCGATCGCCTCGTCCATCAACCGGTTCGCAAGCATCGTCCGGACTACCTTGGCATAAGCATTGGCGTCGAATCCTACGTCAGCCAGCGCCTGCCGCCAGATCGCAAACGCACTGTCAGGCTTCTCCATCCGGTAGAACACTTCTCCCCGATCCACCTCAATCACAAACGCACTTAGCGGATCCGCGGGATTCTTGCCTATCCCCCTTGGCATGTAGCTCTGGATCCAGGACAGCGCCAGGTCGTAATTCTTCAAATACAATGCGTTCCGGAGCACGCCCTGGTAATAGACAGGGTGATTAGGTTGCTTTTCCGCAAGTTGTCGGTAGGCGTCGAGAGCTTGTTGGAAGTTCCCTTGTTCTTCGAACCTCCGCGCCATTTCCGCCATCCGTTGTTCCTGGGTATTAGGCGACACCCGGATTTCCGGTCTTGTCTGTTCCTCGCCATCCACCGGTATCCCCTGCGCCCAAGCTGCGGACATAACACCACAATGCAAAAGCAAGCACAGGAAAAATAATATCTTCAAATGACTATTCGTCGAGCTTAACATGACACCTGCTTTCAATCAAACATCGGCAGACTTCCAACCTTGGGCATGTCATTCCAAATCTGACCATCTAAGACGCGCCCCCTCTTTTTTCTATCAAATCCTCCCCACTGCTTGAAGAAAAAAGGCACTCTTGCACTCAGACACTGATCCCGAATATCTTCAACCCAATCGGTCTTCATGGGTCGTGCCCTTGGTCCAGATTCACCTCCAAGAATGACCCAATCTATTCCTGTGAGATCGATTTTGGTAATTGGTCCCAATAAAGGCTCTAAAGACAAAAACTTTATCCGCGCAGAGATCTTTCGCAAGTCATCTACCCTGCCGAGGTATTTTTCTTTTTCCACGCTCACGCCCATCCAGATATTCTCTGACCAGGGTAAGTCATCGCTAAGTCTCAAAAGGTTCTCCGACCTCTTGGTAAGAATCTGAAATACATGATGCCTCGCCCTACTCATAATATGAAAAACCTCCGAAATAAAAACCTCCGGCAATTCCTCATGAAAAAGGTCACTCATTGAGTTGACAAAAATCACTCTTGGTTTTTTCCATCTCAGGGGTATGGACAAGGAATCTTCATGAATTCTTACTCGAAAACCATCCGCATAATGCGGTTGCCCCTGAGCTTGAAGACGGCGTGCTATCCTTTCAGCATAACAATTCTTACAACCCTCACTGATCTTCGTGCATCCTGTAACAGGATTCCAGGTTGCTTCAGTCCACTCGATTTTCGAATTACCCGCCATTAAAACACCTGCTTATTCTCGTATTTCCTAAATATGGTTTTTAGAATGTCCTCATATCCACCCATTTTTACCAATCCATTGGTCAGCGAAGTTTTTGATCATCATGAATCTTGTGATATCATCATCAAATAACCCAATGCCGAGATAGGGCTGTCTGTTACCACTCGCTTGAACTTCTTTGTCAATGACACTCATAATAGATTTCTCAGAATCCCGTCGTCTACGGTTCCACCCAAATCGACCCATCGGTAACCAGATTTCCCCGCTCTTTTTCTTTAACAAATCCAAATGAACTATACCATATAAGTATTCAAAACGATCGAAGTAACTGTCATATTGATCATCTCGCAACAATATTTCACGAAGGGGTTCTCTTAACAATTTGAAAAGCCTATTGCTTAATGGCGTATGCTGCCCCTCCTGACCAGGCATTTTCCTTTGAAGTTCCAATTCCATGACATAGATAGTACAAAGAGCAAGCACGGCGGGTTGTTCTTCATTACTGAAATATATTCTTGGTTTTGTCATCAGGGATGCAAAAGTCCTATAATTTCCAGACGCAACTGATGTAATACCGCTTGCATAAATAAGTAGCAAAGCAGGATAAAGCCTCAGATAAATCCAACTATCATATCCAGACATCATTAAATTTGGATTACCAATCCTTTCTATTACTTTCACCCATAAGTCCTCATGCATACCCTTACCCCATCGACATCCGTTAATTAATAAATATATCAGTGTCTCTGACTCCTTTTCATATTGGGTAAGTCTTGAATCTAAATTCTTTGGACTGGGGTCAATTCCTTCCGATGGATAATTTTCCAGCGACAATCTTTCATATAGGTCTTCTACTTCTCTCATTACTAAATCATTTAGTTTAATGTAATAGCGGTCCTCAGCAATGTAACTCTTAAGTCTTTCGACTGCAACCTTCATATTAAGAGGATGAGTCCCCTCTAAATTTTCCAGAGCAATTACCTTTTCTTTTATTTCCCAGAAAAAGGAATCGGAATCACTAATTCTGACAACTTCAGCTTTCCTCTCATTTATCAATTGCTTAGCCAATAGTCCAGGCTCACTCCTGAGAGTCCAATATGTTGTGAATCTGTGAGTTTTGCATCGTTGCAAAACCCCACGGAGTGCTGCATCCCATTCTGCAGACCATCCACATACAATCAGTCCATATTCATCAAACACTCTGTCAAGGAGACCGTTGATACGATCATCGTAATTCTCCAGCTCAGACGGTGTGTTTTTTATCCTTGTGTCTAGATAATCCCCATGAACTTTGATTATGGTACATTTTTCTTGACCAACTGGCAGGGCTCCTTCTGCAGCATCTGGAGTACTTATAACAATGGGTGTTATACCTTTAGATTCTATCGCGCCTTCTAACAATTTGTCAAAGTTTGTTGTTACTATGACTTTTATATAACCTTTTTTCACCATTTCTGCTATCGCATCATGTGCTTG
>Ga0153916_10000010_pt1 | contig 134387 bp, 107 predicted proteins | sample Opewatmetagenome_FD_109642 | JGI IMG/M metagenome (GOLD analysis project Ga0153916, IMG submission 109642) | Freshwater wetland microbial communities from Ohio, USA - Open water 3 Core 3 Depth 4 metaG | ecosystem: Environmental > Aquatic > Freshwater > Wetlands | place: USA: Ohio, Lake Erie...
GGGACACCCGACACCACAAAGTATTGTCGGGTTTCGCCATAGGCGTCCTTTCGGACAAGGGAACCCGACCCACAAGATCATGTGTCATTCCCGCGTAGGCGGGAATCCAGGCTCATTCTGGTGCCGGGTGGGGACACCCGACACCACAAAGTATTGTCGGGTTTCGCCATAGGCGTCCTTTCGGACAAGGGAACCCGACCTACATGTTGATGTCAGGTGCCATCATACGCCCTCGTGTGACGGAATTCTCGTGCCGTCAGGTGTCCCCACCTGACGGAGCAAAATTGAGGGTAACGGGATCATGGCAGTGTGGCTTGCAATTTCGGGGGGCAAGAACGTCGGTAAGACGTCGGTAATCGAACAGTTGATCGGTGTGTTGAAACCCCTGGGCTATCGCATCGCCACGGTGAAACACACGCATTTGCAAGTAGACGGGGACTTGCCGGGCACTGATACTTATCGTCATCGTCACGCTGGAGCCGACACCACTGTACTGGTTTCACCCAAGGGTTATTTTCTGCACCACCCGGGCTCCGGGGAGGAGCGATTGCCCGATGGAATATCCAGGATATTGTCTGAATTCGATGTGGTGCTATGCGAAGGGTTCTATGATTCCGACATACCCAAAGTGGTCATAGAGTCAATGGAAGAGGACGAGAAGACCACGTCAGCCCCGGGCGAACCCGTCATTCTGCGCACCCGCCTGCAAAGAAGCCCCGAAGGGGAACTTTCGCTTTCCCCATCAGACCTGGACAGGATTATCTCTTATATTGGGGAACGGCGGAAACACGGAGAAATTGACCGCGGCATGAAAACAGGATCAGTGCAGCCCGATTATTGACGGTGACGATTGCCTTTGCTATTGGAGCAACAACGGGTCAGACAACCAGCCTGACCCTGTTCTATTCGTGGAGACGGCGGGAATCGACAGTGCTCGGGTGCACAGAATTCATCCATCCGTATCCCTTCCGTTCGTTTGGTAGTGACTATGCAGTATCTCTTTGCTCACGAACCTGCTGGGAGAAATACTTGGTTTAGATGCAGCTCTTGAGGGAACGTATCTCAGGTCAACACCAGTACAATCGACAACCGCTGAAAAGAAGTTCTTCGTTATCCCTCCTACTTTGAAGATGAAAGTGATAGATTACCCACGATTAAAGTGCTGGGCTTCATAATCACATTCATTGGGTTTTAGAAGGCTTTTTTGGCATCTATTCTTACCCAAATGGGATATCGTCTCTTCGGAAACAATCTCTGACTCTTCGTCAAATTCAAAGATTATCCTCAAAGAATCAAAATCGTGCTTCGCATCATTCTTTAGAAGAAATTCCTTATAGATGAGGTTGGGGAATTGCTTATTGTCAATTAAAACTGGAACCATTGAAAGAACTTCCTCTTTAACCGCCTGCATGGTTAGTTTCTTGATTCTTCTGTCCCGCAGAATAAAATACCTTACCAGTAGCGCTCCTATAACGCCACCGCCAAGTAATTTAAATATATCACCGATAATACCGCCATAAAGTGACTTGATAATATCTCCTATTTGCACTGACATTGAAAAGACTCACTCATAATTTATGCTTAAGTGGTTCAATTGGTCAACCCAATATGTAGCAAACTTTACCTGAATACCACACTGACGACAGAAGCTCTCGGCAAGCGGACGTGATTCACGGGGTACCAGCAAATAGAAAGTACCACCAAGAGTAGAATAGGCTTTCCACTGGTTAATAGCCTCGGAGGCATTTATAGAATCGTGCGTCTCCACTTCAATAATAAACTGAACCGTATTACTTTCTTTAGGGGTCAGTATTATGTCAGGGTAAAGCTCACCGATTCTGGTCTTGTGCTCATTACCAGGATTCTGATAGACTGTATATTTACCGGTGCGGTTTAGCTCATCCGCTGCGATCTTGAGAACCTGATCGTGGTAGATTTGACTATTAGGATTTCTCAGAGACATGATTTGTTCTCGGGACTAATGTAAAAAGCAGCCGCGATAGTGTTCCTGACATGACATGTTGAAGATACTCTTGACTTCGTTAAAGATGATAAGATAGATACCATAGCAATGCGCAGGAACGCGACCCTCAGATAGTACAACAATAGCTAGAGACGGCGCGAATTGCCGTCCAAAGACCTTTTGCGATAATTCCCTCGCCATCAAGAATTAGCCGACAAGTTTGTCATAATCGGAATGTGATCCAATCCACCACCATAACAACCCGTCAGAAACCTCAACTGCCAACGCGCGATAGTGAACACCGATTCTAACTGAACGATATTTGCCGATCTTCTTGAAATGGAGAGATGGATGCTCGTAGTTGCTTTTCAAAAGCGCAAAGCGTCTATCGGCAAGTCTGCGGACATTCTCGGGAAGTCGATGATAGCATTCCCAAAAGGCAGGCGAAGCGAAATGCCTCACAGTTTTGTCGTCCTGCCAGACTTGTGAGCCTCGACTGCTCCTTCCGCCAACTTATCGAATCTGCCCGCTCGGATATCTTCTTCAATCCTCCGATCCCAGGCGTCAGAGTCATATTCCTGAAACCATTCCCTGAAGGCAGCAAGTTCCTCTGGATTGAGCTTCTGCACCTCACGTTCTAATCTGTGTACCTTCACCATGGTGTTATGCCTCCAAGCAGATTTCTTCTTGACTACGTTCGAGTCGGGCTTATGGTCGATCCGTGGATCGAGACGTGCGACAGTGGAGACGTGGGCAAGATGCCCATGTGACGATAAGTGGAGACGGCGGGAATCGAATGCCCGTCCCCAAAAAGGTCCAGAATTCCTTTGTGTCTATTCTGATTTTTTCTTTCTGTGATACCAAGATAGAAATGCCTTCCTTGTGACCTCTACATCTTTGAAAATCCTACTGCAAATTCCCCGCCCCAAGTCCTCACCTTTGTGGTCGGGTACTACAGCAGTTCTGCCATCGGGATGCTTGAAAAATCTGTGGCTACCCTTTTGTCTGACCTGTCGAAACCCAAGGCTCTTCAAAAAAGCAATCATCTTGGGTGCCGGTATGGTCGGTATTCGTGGCATAATAACTTAGACCGCTATCTCAAGCTGTCGAATCCCGACGAATTTCATTCTGATGGGTTTCTCCTCTTCCAAGCACAACTGAATGACCTCTGTTATCCTCGGAATAAGTTCATCCACTGATTTGGCTTGAGTATAGCAGCTCCTCAATGCCGGAACGGTCGCGACGTAGTATCCATCGTCATCCTGCTCTATAAGGACAGTGAATGTGTGGATTGGCTGGGATTTGCCGGGCATGCTGCACCTGATCTGGTAATCATTGGTAGTTTTTATGGAGACGGCGGGAATCGAATACGCCTAAGGCGTATGAATGCCCCGTAGGGGCACAAGCCCGCTATGTCGGGCGAAGCCTTGTCCGCCTCGGGCGGATTTATCCGCCTATGGCGGTCCGCGTCCGCTCTTCTTGTTTGTTAAGCCATTTTCTGCCTTTTCCAGATTGCCGTCAGGTGAGGACACCTGACCGCACAACCAGGAGTAAAAGATGGGCAAGATGCCCATGCCACAATCGGTGGAGACGGCGGGAATCGAATACGCCTAAGGCCTATGAATGCCCCGTAGGGGCATAAGCCCGCTATGTCGGGCGAAGCCTTGTCCGCCTCGGGCGGATTTATCCGCCTATGGCGGTCCGCGTCCGCTCTTCTTGTTTGTTAAGCCATTCTCTGCCTTTTCCAGATTGCCGTCAGGTGAGGACACCTGACCGCACAACCAGGAGTAAAAGATGGGCAAGATGCCCATGCCACAATCGGTGGAGACGGCGGGAATCGAACCCGCGTCCGAGAAGCAAGACCAAGGACCTTCTACAAGCTTAGTCTGTCTTTATTTTCTCGCCCCGGAATCCCCCGACAGACAGGGAAATCCCGGAACCAGCCGCTTTGTTTCACCCATCCGTCACGGCTCCGGATGGATTAGCTCGCCAGAAGTCGACGCCCAGGCTATCCCGCGGCAAGCGGCAGGATAGATGGACGGGCTGCTTGGTTAGGCAGCCAGTGCGTACGAATTATCGTCGGCACTTGTGTTTTTCCCGGACGAATCACGAGGAGCCCGGACCCTCGGCTTGCTTATCCAAGCTCTTTGAATCCCGTCGAAACCTTTTCGTCCCCGTCGGAATTCTCAGATCTGTCAGGTGAGGACACCTGACAGGACAACAACCTTTTCGTCCCCGAGAGATTTTTTTTGACTGGCAGACGGGGGCGTCTGCCAGCGGAAGATAACCTCCTCATCCTAAACAGGATTCATCTGGCTGCAGGGTGAGGACACCCGGCAGCACAATGTCGTAACCCACCTTCTGTTCCCCCCTACCTGCGCAGGAGGGAGCAAACGAAAGATGCAACAGCATGGGCGGGATACCCATGCCACGCCCAAGTCCCCGTTGTCCAACCTGCGACAGCAGGGGGGAAGGACCGTACTGTGATACTTTCCGTTCGGGGCTAAAGTTTCCCAGATATCTCAGGATAATATAAGTATAAAAAGTCCGTTTTGCAAGCGAAATCGAGCGAGCATGAGATTCAAGATTTCGCTTGACATTCTCTAATTATTTTCTTAATATGCACCCTAACCGACTTTATCCGGACACCAAACAGGATATCACGGAGGCTAATGAGCGAATTCGACCGTTTACGAACTACCAGAATCAGCAGGTCACTCCGTAATTTTTTCGTGTTTCTGACCGTCTTATCTACCGTAATCATGGTGATTTTGGCATTCCACATGGTGCAGAACACCGATTCCAGCCAACCGATAGTCAAGTTTCTGATCGCGATCGCTGGTGTCGTGTTCAGCGCGTTTTTTTCCTTTCACTTCCACTTTCGTTTCCGAAGCCGGCAATGACCCGGCAGCATCCGCCCGCGGACGCATACTTCGGTATCACGCGACACGATTGACCGATAGTCGAGCCACCTGAATTTTCCGAAACACCGAAGAAATCCATCACAATGCCACCGTTATTGATTGGTCTTGTCGGCGCCGGACGATTGGGGACGTATCATGCCCGATGTCTGGCAACCGTGCCGGACGCTTCTCTGGCGGGAATCCTCGATCTGGATCGGCGAAAGGCGGAAGCCTTAGCCCAGGAAACACATTGCGGGGTTTTCGCAGATTACCAAGAGCTGCTGGGCAACGTTCACGCGGTTATTATCGCGGTTGACACGCAGCACCATTACGAATTAGGCTTGCAAGCCATCCACAACGGGCGTCACCTGTTCATCGAAAAGCCTATCACGGCGACAGTGGATCAAGGTCGCAGGCTGATCAAAGCCTCTCGAGAGCGAGGAGTGAAGCTGCAAGTTGGGCATGTAGAGCGGTATAACCGGGCATTTCGAAGTCTGGTCGACCGACCGGTGGATCCGCGATTCATTGAAGCGCATCGCCTGTCCCAATTCAATCCGCGTGGCACTGACGTCGCTGTGATCCTGGATTTGATGATTCACGATCTCGATCTCATCTTGCATCTGGTCAAGGCGGAGATCGAAAGCATTCACGCCAGCGGGGTTGCGATCGTTTCCGAGACGATTGATATCGCCAACGCACGATTGAATTTCGCGAATGGCTGCGTGGCGAACGTGACCGCCAGCAGGATTTCTCAACGGAAAATGCGCAAGATGCGGATCTTCAGCAGCGATTCCTACATTTCGATGGATTTCGTGACCGGAAAAACCGATGTATTCAAACTGGCAGATTCCGGCGATACTCAAGCGCCGGGAACGTTTGCTCTGGGCGAAATCGAAAAAGGGCAACGGAAGCTGAGGATTCTGTTCGAATCGCCGGAAGCGCCCGACGCCAATGCCATCGAAATGGAACTTAAGGACTTTGTACAGTGTGTAATCCACAACACGCCGGAAGCTGTTTCCGGCGAAGAGGGAGTTCGAGCGCTGGAGCTCGCGATGCAGATTAGTGACGCCATCGATGCCCAGACCCGCAAATACCAGAACCGATGACAGCAGCCTACTCCGGGTGATGATCATCGCCGGGGATCCCTCCGGTGATATCCATGCGTCGTTCGTGGTTAAAGCTCTGCGAGAACGCATGACGGATTGTGAGGTGTTCGGAATTGGTGGGGATAGCATGGTGGCAGCGGGATTTCAGTCGCTGATCCCGATGGAAAAGATGGCGGTGATGGGATTTGTCGAAGTAGTCACGCATCTCAAGTTCTTCATCGACGTCAACAAGCGCCTTCTCAAGGAATTGGAACAACGCAAGCCCCGGGTGATCGTCCTGGTCGATTATCCGGGTTTCAATATCCGCTTCGCACAACGAATTCGTAAGCATTTTGCAACCGGGGGATACCGTCCGAAACTCCTGTATTATATCAGTCCTCAGGTGTGGGCATGGAAACCTGACAGAGTCAAGATTCTGGCACAAGTCATGGATTTCATGGCAGTGGTGTTCCCGTTTGAAGTGCCGTTGTACCAGGAAGCCGGATTGGCGGTGGACTTCGTGGGTCATCCATTGTTGGATCAACCTCCACCTCGAAGCAAGGCAGAGTTGTTCGAAGCTGCAGGACTGAGCCAAAATCAGACGATCGTGGCGCTGCTCCCCGGAAGCCGGCTTCAAGAGGTGGAACGCCATCTTCCGATCTTCATTGAAGGATGGCATGCGCTGCACGCCGAGCATCTGGAACTCTCCGCGCTGGTGGCGGCGTCCAACAATGTGCCTTTGGAAATTTGCTACCGAATAGTTGGTGACAGGAAACATGTGGTGGTCTTGCAGGGTTGGACCCGAGAGATTATGGTGCACAGCCGCGCAGCATGCGTCGTTTCCGGAACTGCCACCCTGGAAACCGCTTTGTTCAGCACTCCGTCTGTGATCGCTTTCAAGACCAGTCCGCTGACGTACCGGATTGCGAAAAAGGTGGTGCGGGTGCCGTATATCGGCATGGTCAACATCCTCGCTGGCGAGCGGATTGTAGAGGAATTAATACAATCCGACGTCACTCCGGAACGCGTTCGTAACGAATTGGAGAAGTTGCTGTTTCAGGAGGAATTCCGCGCCAACATGATCAGCAAATTGCAGAAAATACGGACGTTATTGGGGAATCCCGGCGCCGGAAATCGCGTGGCTGACAAGATAGTGGAACTTGCGAATGTCGCCTGAGAATCAGCAGTCAGCATCATCACAGCCGTTTCCGACCGCCGAACAAGTTTCCAGGGGAAAGAAAAAGCCTTCCTGGTCTCGGCGGATCGGCGACAGCCTCACGTTTTTCCTTGTCACGAGATTCGGACATTTGTTGTGGCTGCTGGCAGGTCGATGGACCAAGATCACCGTGGTCGGAGGACACAATGTCCGGAAAATCCGCGAGGAAGGGACAGGCTTCACTTATGCGGTATGGCATGGGCGGATGCTGATTCCGGTATACCACGAACGGCATCGCGGTATCATCGCCATGGTCAGTGAGCATCGGGACGGGGAATTGGTCGCAAGGGTGGTGCACAAATTAGGTTACCGAACCGCTCGGGGATCATCGACGCGGGGAGGTCGCAAAGCCTTCATGGAGATGGTCCGGAACTTGCGAAACGGCAGAGAAGGAGCGATGCTGCCCGATGGTCCCAAAGGACCAAGGCATGTGTTTAAGCCCGGAACCATGCTGATGGCGCAGCGCGCCCAGATCCCTATTGTCACGATCACCTATGCAGCATGTCCCGCCTGGACGCTTCGAAGCTGGGATCGGTTCGTAATCCCGAAGCCGTTCTCCAGAAGCGTCATGCTGATTGGCGAGCCCTTCCATGTTGACAAAACGCTGAAGGGAGCCGAATTCGAGGCGCTTCGCAAACAGGTGGAAGCGCGAATGATCCACGAAGTGGAACTGTGCGACGCCATGGCAAGAGGTGAAATTCCGATTCCCAACCCAGTCGCTGCCGGGGATCCGTCATGACAGCGTTGCTCTTACCATTTTCCTGGGTGTTCCGAGCAGGGGTAGGACTACGCAATACCGCATTCGACCGAGCGTGGTTGACCACTCAAGAACTGCCGTGTCCGGTCATCTCGGTTGGCAATCTGACGGTCGGGGGGACCGGCAAGACCCCCATGGTGATCTATCTTGCGGAGAAGCTGCGCACCATGGGCAAGAAAACTGCGATTTTGAGCCGCGGATACGGTCGAAAGAGTCGGGGAACGTTGGTGGTTTCGGACGGTCGTAAACCTCAAGCGGATTCGGATCAGGCGGGCGATGAGCCTGTTCTGATGGCGCGGCGGCTGCCTCGAACGCCAATCGTGGTTGACAAGGTCCGCTTTCGTGGAGGCTCGCTGCTCGTCGAGCAATTCCATCCCGATGTGATCATTCTAGACGATGGATTCCAGTACAGATGGCTTCATCGAGATCTGGACATCGTGCTGCTGGATGCAGCCCGACCGTTTTCCAACGGTCGATTACTGCCGGCAGGTTGGCTGCGGGAACCCGTCAAAAGCTTGAAACGTGCGGATGCGGTCGTCTTTACCCGTTCCTCAGATCAATTCCCGGCGGTGGAATCGATGGAACGTTTGGCTCCGCTGAAAGAGATCCCGATCGTGAAGGCAGCATATCAGCCCCTGCATTGGATATCGCTGGAAGGAAACTCTACACGACAATCGGAAGAGTTCAGGAATTGCAAACCCATGCTGCTATCCGGCATCGCCCAACCCAATGACTTCGAGAAGACGGTACGTTCCCTGGGGATTGGTCCCATCGCCCATCTGTCTTTTCCGGATCATCAGGCTTATGGTTCCCGGGAATTGGAACGCATCGCCGGTCTGTACCGAACATTGAGGGCTGACACGATTCTGACCACCGAAAAGGATTGGGTGAAACTGCCGGCAATCTTGCAACCGCTTAATGTGTGGGCGTTGCGGATTTCCCTGAGGATTATCGAGGGGGAAGACAAGTTGGAACATTTGATTTCGGAATGCGTGGCGGGGAAGTCCGGCGGGAAACATTGAAAAATCAACTTGACCGCGGGGGAAAATTGTGTTATATTTCTGCAGCAAGATAGGGGCCCTTAGCTCAGTGGTCAGAGCTGCGGACTCATAATCCGTAGGTCGTAGGTTCAAATCCTACAGGGCCCACCCAGTGCTCATTTTCCAGAATTTCATCGTAACTTGCGGGCTCTGCTTTCAGTAGAGCCTGTTTTGTATCTATCAACAAATCAAAGAGCTTACGATAAACTATTTTCAGTTTCCCATCTTTGTAAGTGGAGTTCGAACACATTAACCGTAATAACTTACATTTTTCACTGACCATTTTCAAAAAACACTTGACTTTCATTTTTGGAGCTATATATTGAAGAAGGTGGTGAACATTAGCGTTTTAGAGTGGGTAACCTTTACATTATTTCCCACGACAGTGCTACTTATTTATGAGCATTAAAATCGCTCAATTAGGGGGTACTATGTTTGAAGTTATTCTTGGTTTCGCAATCAGTTTGGCTGCCAACGAGGTTTCTTCAACCATCCATAAGAAAATCGAAAAGCGTTTGCAGGACAACCTGAAAAATGATAAGGCATTGGAGAAATTCTTGGCAAGCCATCGCTCCATCCGAAACGTTAGATATTGGCTACTAAGTTGAACTGGAGGAGTAAAGCATGGCTATTGTTCGCCATCTAAAAGTGCAGAATTTCCGCGGCATCAAGGTGCTCGATTGGCATCTCGACGGTAGGGTTATATGTCTGGTTGGTCCCGGTGATTCAGCCAAGACTACGGTGCTTAACGCCATTGAACTTGTCCTCCTACCAAGATGGAATGTATCCTTCGCCGATTCGGATTTCCATCAGGCCAATGTCGACGAAGAACTTGTAATCGAAGCGACCGTGGGGGAACTGCCCGAAGAATTGATAAAGCAGGAGAGGTACGGGCTGTATTTGAGATGGTATTCTGCTAAGGAACGCCTAATTCATGATGACCCGGCTGAAAAAGACGAGGATGTATTAACGATTCGCCTAGCAGTCGACAATTGCTTGGAACCGCAATGGACTGTTGTGAAGGATAGCAACCCTGAACCACGACCGATTTCCTGGCGCGACAGGGAGCTACTGGGCGTGTCCGTAATAGGTGATTATATAGACCGAAATCTTACTTGGAGTCGCGGCTCGGCTCTTGCAAGGCTAACAGATTCGAAATCATCCGGCGAAGTGATTGCCGTAGCCAACCGGACGGCGCGCCAGGCGGTAGCGGATATGCACCTTGATGAGTGGCAGCGTATTGCCGACCGGGCGATGGATATGGCAAAGAATTACGGTGTTCCTGTCAGGAATTTGCATCCCGGTCTAGATGTAGGAGCAATCCGATTTGGACAAGGAGTCTTATCCCTGTATGACGGTGATATTCCACTACAATCTTATGGACTAGGCTCAAGGAGACTCGCAGCACTAGCCATTCAGGAAGCAGGAATCGGCAAGTCATCCATTGTATTGATCGACGAAGTCGAATACGGTCTGGAACCGCACCGCATCCGCAAGCTCCTTAAGATCCTATGCAATGTTAAAAACCAAGGACAGGTCATCATGACCAGCCATTCGCCAACACCGGTTGTTGCTATGTCAGTAGATGAACTTCGTTTCACGCGGCTAAACGGCAAACTTGATGTCCTTGCATGTGACGAGGAAGCGCGAGATGCCCTTCAATCCGTCGTTCGCAAGTGTCCGCTTGCCGTCTTCGCTCGATCGATTATCGTAGCTGAAGGCAAGACGGAAGAAGCTCTTTGTAATGTTCTCAATCAAAAGTGGACTGCGAACCATGGAGGAGAAGGCTTTGAACTTAAGGGCGCAGTAGCTGTATGTGGCGAAGGTAGTAACGCGCCAGAAGTGGCGCGTCAGTTCGCAAAACTGGGTTACCGGACGGCACTTTTGGGCGACTCAGACAAACCTATTAGTCCTTCCGAGCCAGAGATTCGAACAGCGGGGGCGGAAGTGCTACTATGGGAAGGCAACATGGCTATCGAGCAGCGCATCGCGGCTGATGTTCCCCTTGAAACGCTCCAGGCAATTATGAACGCGGCAAGCGAAATAAGAAGTGAACAGAGCTGTATCGACTCTTGCAAAACAGAACTCAAAAATTTGGGAGTCAATCCTGATGCAGTCACCAGCATTGTTATTAGCGAATGGAAACAGAAAGGCATAGACGAATCGAACCTCCGCAAAGCCATTGGCAATGCTGCCAAGGTGTCTAAGTGGTTCAAGAATCTAAACGACGGCGAGACACTCGCTAAACTCGTTGTTGCGGTGTTGCCTGCTATTGCGGATAGCCCACTGGGGATCAAACTTTGCGACCTGGAGAAGTGGGTCTATGCCTAATGATATCGCAAGGGATTTCGCACGATGTGAGCGCGGACTCGTCGTTGGCCCGGCAGGTTGCGGTAAAACACATCTCATCGCGAAAGCTGTTGGTTTAGCAGAGGGCAAACAGCTGGTCCTCACGCATACTCACGCTGGTGTTCATGCACTTCGAACTAAGATTTGTGAGAATGATATTACTTCTGCACAATACCGAGTAACCACCATTGACAGCCTTGCACTATGCTTCGTCAGAGCTTTTCCTCACCTCGCTGGATGGGCGTCTGATTACCCAAGCGATGACGAGGAGTGGACGGCACTTCGAGTTGCCGCTTGCCGCCTGTTTCGCTGTCGCGCTCCTCGTCGAGTGCTTCGAGCCTCATACGCCGGTATATTCGTTGATGAATACCAGGATTGTTGTGGCACCCAGCACGCTATGATTGAGGCTATCGCGGAGATATTCCCTTGTAGGATTGTTGGAGATCCTCTGCAAGCTATCTACAGTGAGCTGCACGAGAGAGATATCGTAAAATGGAGTGAAGTGAAACGAACCTTCTCAGTTATTGGTGAATTAACAGTTCCATATCGCTGGCTAAAGACAAATCCAGAACTCGGCGAATGGCTCGCAGATGTCCGATTTAGGCTAATGAAAGGTTGTGAGGTGGATTTTACCAATTCATGTGGTGCCGTGAATTGGATTCAATTTACAGACGAAAGGGTTAAAATAAGCTCATGCCAAAAAACATATAATAAGGAAGGTGTAATCGCCATCTGCAAATGGCATAATCAATGTGTGGATATAGCGGCAAAGACTAAGAACCATTTTTCTGCTTTGGAAAGTGTAGAGTGTTCTGATCTACTTAAGGCAGCAGAAAGCATTGAAAATAGCACAGGTATTAACCGCCTTGAGTGTATTGTGGACTTTGCACGAAAGTGTTTAACGGGCATGACAGCCTTGACCAACCTTTTCGATCGAATGAAAAAAGGAGCAGCGTATAGTCCCCATTCCCCTGATAAGGTGCGTCTTTGGTCAGCAATGCAGGCGGTGGCGAAGTCTACCGAATTAAGGGAAGTAACGGATCTAATGTCAGCCATTGACAACATTTCAGACTCACATTACTTCAAACGACGAGAGCTTTGGCAAGAGATGAGTCGAACCCTACAGTATTACGATCCGGGTTCGGGTATAACCCTACGAGAAGCTGCATGGAGACGCCGCGACTATGTTCGAAGGAACGGACGCCGCGTTTTGTCACATCGGGTCATTGCTACACCACTTTTAATCAAGGGCTTGGAGTTTCACCATGCATTGCTGTTGGATGCTAGCCAAATGAAGTCGGCAGAAGAGTTGTATGTTGCCTTGACGCGGGGGGCGCTATCACTGACAGTTCTATCCTCCACCCCCAGGGTCGAACGAACAATACCCGCCTACCTTCAAGAGATTTAATTGAAGATCAATCCACGCTGAAGTCAAATCCCACTATGAAGCCTTAGCTCGGGAGTACGGTTTCAAATTGGGTTGGAAATACTAACCTTGACAGTGATATTTATTTCAGACAATCCATGAAAAAGCTGCTGGAGAAAATCTTCAGCGTTTTTTGTTTTGCAGGGTAATATAGAGGCTGTGGGCTGACGTCCGGTCAGTCTTTAGACCGGCTCTCTTCAGATTGAATTCCACCACTTGCCGGATGGTCCTGGTAGTCAAACGCTTTCCTCTCCCCCGATTGGAATGACTACAAAGAGCGGATCGTCGGTGCTTACAGCTCCTCGCGTTGGGATATAATCCCGAATAGGCTCCTGTGCATCCGATGTTAGCACAACAAACCTATCCTTTCCATCTCGTCCTTTTCCCTGAACGTCCAGCACCGTTTCGGCGCCCTCATTGCGGATGTCACCAATATTTGCCCTGACAACCTCGATAGTCCGGAGTCCGGTCCGAATCATCAGATTCAGCATGGCATAATCACGCCGGGAAAGCGAACCGTTCAGGCTTATGCTATCAAGCAACCTACGGCATTGAACACCGGTCAATGCTTCTTTGGATTGGTCATTTTGCTTAAGCCCTTTGATCGCTCTTGCTATATTGGGACATACGCCCTCAGCTTCCAACCAGGCGAAGAACCGCCTGACTGCGGTCAGGTAGGCGTTGATCGTAAACGACGCCAGGGTTCTTTCTTGCAGCGCCTTCTTGTAGGCGAGGATGTTTCCCGGGGTGGGCTGTGCCCCTTCCAACCATTTGATGAAGTAGGATAAACCCTTTTTGTAAAGCAGGATAGTGGCTGGTTTAGCATCCAGGGATGTGATGAATCTCTGAACCAGCAGCTCCCAGGATACGATTTCCTGAATTGTACCCCCACTCTGGAGTTTGACAATTTCGGTGGTCATTGGAACTTCCTTCCCGGTTGATCGTTGAAAATCTTGAGAAATCACTTGATTTTGCGCGGTAGAGTGCTTAAATTACTGTAAAAGAAAAGAGACACGCTTATCGGCATGTCTCCCATTGCTGAGAGATCACGCCGATTGCAGGTTGTGATCTATTGCCCCGCCGCAGGAGCGACCAACTCACCGGCGGGGTTCTTATATTCTACTTTTTAAATGTTTTTCTTTTATTATTCATTATTCGACTTGCCAATTCATGAAATTCCTCTAACTGTTTAGGGACTTTTTCTGGAATTACTTCAAGAAAAACATCCCAATTCTCTTTAAACCATGTTCGTTCAATTTCAATTACCATCAGTTCCGAGGCATTTTCGCCAAAACTCTTTAATTCAAAGTCTCCCCTCATTATCGAATCTCGCACTTCCCAGTTCCATTCAGAGTTATGTGCAGTCAAATAGTCCTTGTATCTCTTGCCCCATTCCTTACCGTATCGTCTTTTTGAAACGGAAAAGAAATTTTCCATGCGTTCTTTTGTGTCAAATTGAAAAATATCTGGTAGATATCTAAGTCTGTGAGCAGAAAAGCGAAACATAAATCCCCTTAAGGATATAGAGAAATCTTCATGACTAAACAATCGCTGAATTTCATCCATTCTCATCCCGTTTCGCTTCAAAGCTTTAACCAACTGAAGGTCGTCTTTTGCCTCTGGAGGAACAAAACCCTGCCTAACCTTTTGAGCTATTTCATTATCTTTCACCCTGAAGGTTCGAGGTTTTGCAATCAAACCCCTCCTAACATAATTCCAAAAGGTAGCACGAGAAATCTGAAATTCTTTCAAGATTTGCTCGATTGGAATCCACTTTGATGGGGCTTCATCCAATTTGGACACAGTAAAATCCTAATGAAAAATTAGACTGTATAAATAAGCGTCTGTCTAAATGTAGACTATCGCAAATATACACAATCGTTTCCTTAAAAGCAAGAAAAAATGAAGAATCTCGCGCCTATTTATTATATATTGTATTTAAAGAACTTGGTGGTCAGCGGAAGGCGTGGGTTAACGGTTGGATACACACGGGCGGGGTAGGGGAAGGTCAGTCCATTGGAGTTAAACTCCTTCTGATTGTGTCACGGCAGATTGTCACAGTAAATGTCACAGTATTGTCACAGTAGTTTGTCGCGGTGCTGTCATAGTAACTCATAATATTTGGTCGGATCAGTTTTGCTCTTTGCTATTTCCTTGACCAAACCTAAATCGCAAAGCTTGGATAAATCACGCTGAACTGTTCGCCTTATCAGGTTGAACTCCTGGCGGATTTCCTCAATCGAAACTCGCTTTTGCTTCAACACATACAATAGAATCTCATCTTGACGTTCATTAAGCCTCAATTGTTTTGCCTTTTCGAGCAAGACTTCCCTCTTTATAGACACTTCCCCTTTGGTTTTCACTTCCATGAGTTGATCCTTCAAGCCTTCCACAAAATATTCCAGCCATTCTGTCATATCCATATTGTTATTTCTCACCGACTGGATCGCGTCATAGTAACCTCGGTGGTTTTTGTCATAATATTCGGACAGTGAAAACAGCCTCTTGAAATCATATCCGTTCTGGTAAAGAACAAGCGTACAAAGGAGTCTGGTGGTCCTGCCGTTTCCATCCAGGAAAGGGTGGATAGCGACGAACTGATATTGGCTTATGCCTGCCATCAGTACCGGCGAGATGCTGGATTCTTCATTTAGCCACGCTGCAAATTCCCTCATGAGCCCCGGGACTTTATTGGCGGGAGGCGGTGTATAGACGATGTCACCGGTCTGTGAATTCACGACATAGTTCTGGACTTTCCTATATTCACCAGGTTCGAGAGTTCCACCTCGTACATTCTTGACCAAGATTTGGTGTATTTCCTTGACCAGATCTTCGGTGATTTCTGACTTGATCCCCAAATATTCAGAGACGAAATCCATTGCTTCTTTATAATTCAGCAGCTCTTGACGGTCGTCTCTATCCACTCCCTTTACAGTCTTGCCGGCAAGGATATCCTGAGCCTGGGATAACGTGAGTTGAGTTCCTTCAATATGGGTGGAATGGTAAGCCTCCAGGATAATTGCCTCGCTCTGCATATCCTTGATCCACTCATCCTTCAGATTTGCGGCATCCAGAAATCCCCGTGCCCGTTCGATTTCAAGCAGCGCATTATTTATCTTGTTCGTGATTGTGAATTTCGGTTCGAACATGTCCCTACGCCTTTTAATCTTCCCACATCTCTTTGCTATCCGTAACTTGCCGCTCAGGGGGCTTACGCCTCCACCTATGGCGGATTCCCAATTCGTAATTACTTTTTCCTTAGGAAGCACCCCAGACTTCGGCGATTTTGTCTTTGATTTTTTGCTCAAACATTTCAATCAGTTTCTTGTTAGCGTTCACGATTTCCTGCTCCGCTTCGATTTGGATGACGATTTCTCGTTGGGTATCTATGGGTGGGTAAGGGATTTCATAATTACAAATCTGTTTGGGTGAAATATTCCCTTGTGCACCACCTCCTGCTGTTCTTTGGCAATAATTATAAAATTGTTCACTCATTAGCAGAAAACAGATGAAATGGACGTCAATTTTTTCATCCTTGGGTCGAAAGAGTCCTACGCGCTGATTCAGCAAGAGGTCGTTATTTTTTGAAATTGCCACTTTGCCGACAGTTGCTCCCGTCATGGCAATCAGGATATCGTTTTGTTTAATTATGTAATCGTCAAATCGCTCTTCGTAAGGGTGGTATTGAATATCATAGAGGGACAGAGTTCCATCCTTCATAACATTGCCTATCTTAACAACCGGAAGTTGGCTATCCGAGACTTTTTCATTTGACAAATCCTTACTTTTAAAAGCAAATCCCCCTGTGAAATCGACGACTTTCCACAGCGGCACCATTTCCCAATCCGGGGCGATTTTGATGATGGGTTTGTAGTTGTCCACTACCTGGCGTGCTCCGTCAATGATTTTCCGGTAGCCGTCAATCTCCGCCACAATGGCTTTCTGAACATCCAGCGGGGGAAGGGGGATTTTTCTTGTTTTGTATACATCGTTTCTATTCAGACCAGGAATACCTGCACCATCTCTTAGAGCCGGTAAATCAAGTTCCTTTAATGCGCAATAAAGAAATTTCATGTCAATGATTTCTTTTACAACTGGCTTGACATAATATGTTGTATCTATTGGGAAACATGGTTTTTCGACGAATGTAACTTCTCCGGCTGACCCTTTACGACCTATTACAATTGCAGGAGCTTCAATTAGATATTTATTGTGCCAACCAATAATCCCATTTGATCCTACCACTGGATATTCACCTTTTTTTCTTTTCTTCTTCGGAAGACTTGCACCATATTCAAGAGTACATACATCATTAAACTTTAACATTTTGTGTCGAGATACCCTGGAATTCGTAATTCCAATATACCTTTCTCCAGACAAATTCCAATCACCACTTTCTGCAATTCTTTCTTTTCTGACCGCATGCGCAAAGACCGCATCGCCAATTTCACCGCCGTTCATAATCACTTGTCGATAGTGCTTGATGCAATCTAATGCTTTTGGCAAGTCGTTCTTATCTATGGGTCTCCGCTGTGCTCCTAAATCATAGCCGTCATTTTCAATCTTTACGAAGAGGATCTTGTCTGTCTTTTTCGCCAGTGCTCTGTCCATTAACAGGATGGATGTCTTGACACCCGAATAAGGATTGAATACTCCTGCTGGTAAACTCACTACCGCCCATAGGTAATCTTCCACCAGCATTTTCCGTAAATTCTTATAGGCAGTTTGAGATTGGAAGATAATTCCTTCGGGAACGATCACACCTGCTCTCCCCATCGGGTTCAAATGTTCTGCGATATAATCCACAAACAGCACTTCCGACCGTTTTGCCTGAATTGCAAAGCGTTTATGAGGTCGGATACCGCCTTTTGGGGTCATAAATGGCGGATTGGCAAGAATGACATCATAGGTCTCATTCCACCTCTCCTCACTGGTCAGAGTATCATATTCATATATTTTGGGATTAGAAAATCCATGCAGGTACATATTGACCAGAGCCAATCTGACCATTTCCGGGGCAATGTCGTGACCGGTGAAGTTATTCATCAACCGATTCTTCTCATCGGTAGTCAGTTTATCACCGTTTTTCAGTTCCTTGTTGGCTTTCAGGATATGCCGATAGGATGAAATCAGGAATCCAGCCGTACCGCATGCGGGGTCGAGTACCGTTTCATTCTTTTTGGGGTCGACGATTTCCACGATGAAATCGATGATGTGGCGTGGCGTTCTGAACTGCCCGGCTTCACCCTGTGATCCTAATACCGATAGCAGGTATTCAAAAGCATCGCCCAACTGTTCACTGTGGTCATAATTGAATTCGTTGATTTGTTTAAGAAAGGCTTTCAATGTTTCCGGGTCACGATAGGGTAGATAGGCGTTTTTGAAAATGTCCCTGAATAACTGTGGAATATTGGGATTGTGGTTCATTTTTTCAATTGCTTCACCATACAGAATGACGAGTTCATGTCCACCGATACGGGGATCGAAGATTTTCGACCAGGCATATTTTTCGAATTCACCAGTGAAAAAAGCGACCTTACCACCCCATTCCTCGGACTGCTTGTCCATGTCATCCATGAACTTGTAGATCAGCGCGATGGTAATCTGCTCCACCTGTCCATTGGGGGTTGGTATTTTCCCCACGAGAATGTCGCGGGCATTGTCGATCTTTCGTTTAGTCGCTTGGTCTAACACATCGAACTCCTGTCACATAAAGGTGTTGAGAACTACGTAGTCCTTGACGTATTCAGGGATGATTTTTCGGAATTCAGGGGTCAAGGCTCGGAAATCACTTTGGACTGGGCTGGTGGCGAAGCGAGCATATTGCCGGGTCTCGATGATGTCTCGGACCTTGCTGTCGGTGATGTAGGCTTTCAGGAAATTCTTGACCGGAATCACGAGGTTGGATGCAGGTTTAAATATGGAAATAAACTTGCTGCATTCTTCTTCCAGAAGCTCTTCGCGTGACTTGAACCTTGGAATCATGTCGAAGACTTTCTCAAGGATTTCCCGCAAGGTGATTCGGCGGTCTATATGGGCTGATTTTCGCAGTCTGTCGAGGTTGTAATACTCTTCCGGTTTATCGAATATCTCAGACCTGATGAATTCCTCTGCCGCAGCAAAGTCACCTTCCAGGACCTTATCTGAGATGAAATCGTGCTTTTTCACTGTGTCCGCGAATTGACCGAAGAGCTCACGGTCAACCCGCATCCCCTTTAGACCTACATCAATTTCTTCCAGTGTTTTCATTGGATCAGGGATGACGCTGGTATATTCGTCTGGCGCCATAACTGGCAGCAGATCCTCAATCGGACCGGCACCTTCCCTGAGAGAGACTGGAATACGCAAGACTTCATCGTAGTCATATTTTTCTTCAAAATATTCGACATTGGCGAAGAAGTCAAAGAGCTTGAATCTCTCCTTCTCTGCGGTGACTTCTTCCAGCTCTCCAAATTCATTCCTTTGCTTATAACCAAAGGTATATTTCCGAGTGCCACGTCCTTTCATCTGAACGAAATCTGTGGGAGAGAATATGGGTCGCAACATGCACAGATTCAAGATGTCTTCGCAGTCATAACCGGTAGTCATCATGCCCACCGTGACGCACACCCTTGTCTTGCCGGACTTATAGGCATTGAGAAACCTGGTGGTACCATTAAAATTGTTGTTGGAGAATCCTGTTGTAAAGTCTTGCGATCCCGTAATTCTCGAGGTTACCTGAACGGCGAAATCAGAATTATACTTGCCGGGGTACATCTTATCAGCAAACTTGTTCAGTGTATCCGTAATTTTCATGGCATGGTCTTGACTTACACAAAAGAACAGGCTCTTCCCAATTTCCTTACTTATCGGGTCTCTCAGTGCGTTTTCCATGAAGGCTTTGCAGAATGCTCTGTTGGTTTCTTCAGAAAAAAACTTCTTTTCAAAATCGCGGTGGTAGAAAAATTTCTCTACGTCTTCGCCTTCATCATTGGTGACAATCACCGAGTACCCTTGATCGGAAAGCAGCTGTGTTGTGATCTCAGTTCGAGCATCCACTACTATAGGATTTATCAGATACCCGGCCTTGACACCATCCATCAACGAGTAGCGGAATGTCGGTTCCCCGCTCTCACACCCAAAGGTCTTATAGGTGTCCAGTAACAGTCTGCGTTCGATCTCTCGTGGATCCTGCTCATTGATGTTTTCGATATTCTTCAGGTAGTCTTTTGGTGTGGCGGTGAGTCCCAGTTTGTAGCCGACAAAGTACTCGAAAACGGCTCTGCTATTCTTTCCGATGGATCGATGAGCCTCATCTGAGATCACAAGATCAAAGTCTGTGGGAGAGAACAAATCTTGATATTTGTTGTCCACTAATAAGGATTGGACTGTAGTAACGACGATTTCTCCGAAGCGCCAGTCATCTCTGTGCTTCTTGTAAATGACTGTCCTATAGTCGTTTTTCAGGTAACCTCTGAAGGCTCTCTCGGCTTGTTCCTCCAACTCTATTCGGTCAACCAAGAATAGCACTCGCTTGGCATTGCCTGTTCTAAGGAAAAGCTTGATGACAGCCGCCGCAATCAATGTCTTTCCTGTTCCGGTTGCCATTTCAAAAAGGAACCTACTATTGCCCTCATTGACTGCCTCTTGGATACAATGGACTGCTGTTAACTGATAGGGTCGAAGCATCTTCAAGCTGTTTTCTTTGACAAACTCCGCCCTTCGGGATTCGTCATTCCATCTTGGGTCAGAGGCATAATCTGATTTTTGGGTCAAGACGATATAATCATTCTTTACGGGTTCTTTAGCCAGGTTTTGTGGATTGGGTTTAAATTTGGAATGACTTTCTAAGGAGTCTTGAGTGGGGAATTGTGTTATTATGGTAGGATTTCCGCTCTCCAGATCCCAGAAATAGTGGAGATTGCCATTGGATAGAATTACAAACCTGACATTCAGCGATTTTGCATATCGCCTTGCTTGTTCTTTCCCGTCCAACGGTTCTATTTCTTCACGTTTTGCCTCCAGTACAACTAAGGGAAAACCTTTTTCATCCAGCAAGACAAAGTCAACATAGCCTCTTTTCGTTTTTTCGAAATCCTCTCCGAACTCATCAATTTCTTTTTGTTTTATGGTGGTACCCAGCTCCAAGACAATATTGGATACACCATGCTCATCATCGAAAAAGCGCCATCCAGCGGTCTGAAGAAGATAGTTAATTTTGATACGTGCTTTGGCTTCTTTTGTCATTGCGAACCTAAAAATTTAAATATCGGGCGTCCTTCAGGGTCTTTTTGAATCGATCGAGGAGGGTGGATCCAGGTTCATTGGTGAAAAATGTGGTGTCCGTGATCATACATTAAACCCCGGATTATTTATGGAGAAGGCAGAGAAGGTTACTGCCCATATGTCGAGCGAGAGGAGTGATTTATTTCAGGCATAATTTACGGTTATGTTCAGCAAAAATCAAGCGAAATCACTGATCATGTTAATCAAGTCATCATCATGGGGGAAAATGGAGGCATCGCGAGGCAAAGACAGACCATAAGACAAGCCGGGACAAGATGGGAAACAAAAAGGCTGTGATTCCGAATGTGAGTTAGGCCGCAAGAAATCCGGATGCTGCAACCATAACGGATTTTTCTTCTTCTGATGGTACGAGAATCAGGTTCGAGAATCGTCCTGCAAGATTTTGAGACATAGACGAATAACGACGTCACAGGGGACCTATCTCTGATTTGCTATCCTTAATTTTTCCGAGTCCGGGCAACGTTTAGGACTATCGAAGCAGCACCATCTTCTGCGTTTGCCTGAATCCCCTGGTATCCATCCGGCAAAAGTAGATGCCCGAAGCCAAATTCTGCGCGTTCCATGTTGCAGAATAAGCTCCCGGTGCCAGTGTGCGATCGACCAGCGTGCCAACCTGCCGACCCAAAATGTCATAGATTATCAGTTGCACCCGCCCACCCGCTGCTACCTGGTAGGAGAGAGTGATGGCAGCGTTGAAAGGATTGGGATAGGCAGGCATTAGGGAACACGTTACTGGCGGTAGCTGACGACCGGAAGTCGATACCGGCATCGCCTGGGAACAGTCGAAAATCTCCAGATGAAGGTCATCGGCTACATAGGCGTAGTTGCCGGAAACCGCGACATCACGCAACGAACCCGGGCTAATATAATATCCCACTTCGACTGGATTGGCTGGATTAGATACATCGACCACTCTAAGCCCTCCATCATCCTTCTCACCATAGACATAGTTACCGGACGCCGCTACGCCGGAAAACCAACCTGGGAATTGGCAAGTCGCCATCACGACTGGATTGCTTGGATCCGACACATCGACGACACGCAGACCATCTGGATAGCCAACCACATAGGCGTAGTCGCCCCAGACTGCCACGTCGTCAGCGGAGAAATTGTAGATGTAATGCACCCACCCAGGATTAAAGGGATTCGAGACCTCCAATATCAGGAAACCAGTATTGTCCGCCACATAGGCATAATTGCCGACTACGGTCAAGGCTTCTGCCTGTCCATAAGAGACGCGAGAACCCGTCAAGATGGGATGGGTAGGATCATTCACGTCGAAGACACGGAAAACGTGCTGATACTCCACCACGTAAGCGTAGTTGCCGGAAACTGCCACTCCTTGCATGTGACCAGCGGTGCAGTAATGCCCCATCTCCATTGGATTCGCAGGATTTTCAACGTTCACCACTCGCAGACCGGAGTCTCCAGCCACGATATAAGCATAATTCCCTGAGGCTGCCACCCCATACGTATAGTAAGCGGTAGCCAACGAGCCAACTGCCACCGGATGCGCGGGATCTGTCACGTCTGCGATCCGAAGACCAGAGTATCCGCCCACGGTGTAGGCGTAGTTGCCCGATAATGCCACGGCGGAAACTTCGCCAGAAGGATCGACATTCGCCACCGGTTCCGGATTTGAGGGAATGGTGATGTCGTAAACCTGAAAACTGCCATAACCTCCCACGTAAGCGTGGTTTCCAGACACTGCCACAGCATAATTGCGACTTTCCGTGTCGTAATGCCCGATCAGGTAGGGATATGCGGGATTGGCTACATTCACTATCCAAAAACTCGAATCATAATCGGCGACATAGGCGTAGTTTCCGGACAGAGCCACATCATAGGCATTGCCCGGCATCTCACAATAGCCCACCTCTATCAGACCGTAGGGATCGGAAATGTCAATGACACGGAGACCGGCTTCACCGTCCGCCACGTAAGCATAAATTCCGGATACTTCCACGCCCAAGGCATTGCCTGGAGTAAAATGGTAACTAAGCTCCAGGGGATTTTCGGGATCACTCACATCCACCACCCGGAGACCCGCCCATTCGTTCGCTAAATAGGCGTAGCCGCCGGATACCGCCACGTCCTCGCCATAACCTTCCGTGCCGCAAAATCCAGCTTCACGGGGCTCTTCGGGATTGCCAACATCCAACACCCATAGCCCGCCGGCATCGTCCACCAAGTAGGCGAAGTTATCTGATATTGCCACGCCAGAGGCGCCGTCGGGAACTTCAAAATAACCAACCGGCACCGGATGGGTAGGATCAGCCAGGTCCAACACCTGAAGAGCGCCATAAAAATAGTCGCCATGCGTCACATAGGCATGGCTCCCGGACAGCGCCACGCTATTGACATAGTCATAACCCTGGACATTCCACCACCCCACCGTTTCAGGATTGGCGGGGTCCGAAATGTCCACCACCTGAAGACCGACATCCGACCCCACGTAGGCGTAGTTGCCGGATATCACGATGTCGTAAGCACAGCTCCAATAGCTGTAGATACTTCCGACCTGGGTGACATTCAGGCTGTCCTGTGCAAAAGAAGTGGCGATGCCTGAAAGCACAAACAGGATTATAAGCCCGCAGCATCTCATGACAATGCCCTCCGTAAAAGAGTGTGAACGTGTGAATGTGTGAAAGAGCCACGGGCGACGCGCCCGTGAGCATGTGTGTCAGGTGGGGACACCTGACACCACACGTATCTTTCTTTGGAGTGCGCAAGCTTGCTTGCGCTTTCATCGCCTGAGGCTTGCCGCAGGCGCACTACCGGGAAGCATGGCTTCCCGAAAAGAAAGCGGTAGCATGGCTACCGAACTCCATATTATTTCAACAATACCATCTTCCGGACTCCAACATAGTCTCCCGCCTGCAGGCGGCAGAAATACACTCCCGATGCCACGTTTCCAGCATCCCAAGTGATGGAATAGGTCCCCGGAGCAAGCGTGCGGTTAACCAGTGTTCCAACCTGCCGCCCCAGGAGGTCGTAGATCACAAGCTGCACCCGTCCACCGGCTGCCACTTGGTACGAAATAGTTGTGGCGGAGTTGAAGGGATTAGGATAAGCCGGCAGGAGGGAAAAGGTGACAGGCGCATTCGTAGGATTCTGATTCGGTACTGACGTCGCCTGGGAGCAGTCGAAAATCGATAGACGAGCGCCGAAAAGATAGGCATACCTGCCAGAAACTGCTACGCCCCCTGCCCACTCGTAATTGTCGTAGTACCCTGCCTGGACTGGGTTGGTGGGATTCGCCATATCCAGTATCTCGAGCCCATCTCCGGTCGCTACGTAAGCGTAGGCGCCTGACGCAGCCACGTCAAAGGCATAACCTCGCGTATCGAAATGACCGACCTCTATGGGAGTGGCTGGATTGGCGACGTTCACGACTCGAAAATAGCATTTGTAATCGGCAAGATAGGCATAATTGCCGGATACAGCCACGCCCTCGACGTAATCCGGCGCATAGCAATGACCCACTTCCGTCGGATGGGTGGGATTAGCCAAACTGGCGATCCGCAGAATATATCCAGCCGCCACATGGGCGTACTCGCCCGAGATCACGATGTCATCGGCGTACCCCCCTGAATTGTAATACCATTCTTCTACCGGATTGGCAGGATCGGCAATATTGACCACACGAACTCCGGCGTAATCGTCCGCCACGTAGGCGTAGTCGCCCCACACCGCCACTTCATAGGCATACCCGGGAGTCTCACAATAACCCACCTCAACAGGACTGGTAGGATCGGCGATATTGATTACCCGAAGTCCGGCGTCATAATCCGCCACATAGGCATAGTCGCCTACCACCGCCACGCCATAAGCACTGCCGGGAGTATAACAATACGCGGTCTCAACAGGATGTGTCGGATCGGACAGATCCAATATCCGAAGACCGGAATCGTAACCTGCCAGATACGCATAGTTGCCCGACAGCGCCATGTCGCGCGCCTCCCCGGGAACATAGTAACCGATTCCGACAGGACGTACCGGATTCGATACGCTCACCATATCAACTCGCGTGTAAGCGTCCAGCACATACGCAATGTCCGCCAACACCGCCACGCCCAGAGCGTCCTCGGAGGTATCCCAATAACCCACTCCCACTGGATTGACGGGGTCGCTCACGTCCACCACCCGAAGCCCGAATTCTCCGTCCGCCACGTAGGCGTAGTTACCCGATACCGCTACGGCAGTGGCATACCCTGGGGTATCGTGATACCCTACCTCTACGGGATATAGGGGATCCGACACATCGACCACTCTTAGACCGGCATCGTAACTTGCCACGTAGGCGTAATTGCCGGACACCGCCACCCCTCGAGCACTACCCGGAACGGTAGCATAATCCAATGTCACAGGATTTTCGGGGTCGGTCACATCGACCACAGCCAGTCCAAGACTGCCAGACAGATAGGCATAAATTCCGGATACAGCGACACCATAGCTGTAACCCGCGGCATGGCAGGAGCCTGCCAGCTCGGGATTTGAGGGATCTGATATGTCAATTACTACAAGATCTGTATAGGAACCGCACGCCACGAAGGCGTAGTTACCGGACACTACCAAGCCCCGCGGATATCCGTAGGTAGTGCAGAAACCGATTTCGATTGGATTGGTCGGATTGGCTACATCCAGCACGTAGAGACCGTCATACTCATCCACCACGTAGGCACATCTTTCAGACACTGCCACAGCTCGGTAATCACTCTCGTATTCCTCGCAATAGTAGCCCACATCCACGATATGCGCGGGATTAGTGATGTCCAGAATATGCAGTCCGCCTTCTCCCGCGGCTACATAGGCGTAGTCACTGGCGGCTGCCACGCCATAGCTATAATAATCCCAGCCGCCGTAAAGGCTTCCGACCATGGTGACGTTCAGGCTGTCTTGAGCTGCCACCGGAAACGCCCCGAACAGTAGTTGCATCACAAGAACGATGCTTACTAAGATAGTTTCCCGCTTCATGGTCATCGCCCTCCTTGTGTTGAATTGTTGCTGCCAGGTTTCGCCGTAGGCGTCCATTTGGACAAGCGAAGCGTAACCTGGCAGATATCCGTCTCACCCGCCAGGTTACATCCCGATAACCGGGATTTGAAACCTGGCGGGAACCACCCCGGATTATTTCAAGAGAACCATCTTCTGCACCGCAGAGTATTCCTCCGCCTGCAGTCGGTAGAAATATACTCCAGAAGCCAAACCCGAACCATCGAACACCACCTGATGAGTCCCTGCTGGTCTGAAACCACTCTGTAATACCGCTACCCGTTGACCTAATATATCGTACACTGACAAATCCACCCATCCAGCAGCAGGTAACTGAAACCCAAATCTGGTGGTCGCATTAAACGGATTAGGATAGGCTGGCAGTAGAGAGTATGTCACCGGTGGTTGGGAACGACCGGAATTCGATACCGGCATCGCCTGGGAACAGTCGAAAATCTCAAAATAATACCAGTCGGCAAGGTAGGCGTAGCTGCCGGACACCGCGACGCCATATGCGATATTTTCACCATAATAGGAATACCCGACATAATGACCCACCTCAATGGGATTGGTGGGATCGGTTACGTCCACTACCCGAATCCCGGCATCGCCATCCGCCACAAAAACGTAGTTACCGGAGACTGCCACGCCATAAGCCCAACCTGGCGTATCATAATGCCCTACTTCTACCGGATTTTCTGGATTCGAGACGTTCACCACTCGAAGACCCGCAAAGTCATCCGCTACGTAGGCGTAATCGCCCGAAACCGCCACGCCCGCCGCCCAATGCGGTAAAATACAATACCCTACCTCTGCTGGAGTGGCAGCATTGGCGATATTCACCACCCGAAGACCCGCCATACCACATCCCACATAGGCATAGTCGCCGGATACCGTGATACCATTGGCAAAACCCGGGGAATAATAGCAACCCGCCGCTACCGGACTTTCGGGATCTTCCACATTCACCACCCGTAAACCCGAATCTCCATCCGCTACATAAGCGTAGCTGCCTGATACCGCCATGGCACAAGCGTAGCCCGGTGTATCATAAAACCCTGTCTCCGTGGGACTTTCCGGATTAGCCACATTCACCACTCGAAGACCCGTGTTTCCATCCGCCACATAAGCGTAGTTATCGGACACAGCCACCGCTAAGGCATAGCCTGGCGTATCATAATGACCCACTTCTCTTGAACTCGGAGGATAGGCGATATTCACCACCCGAAGACCGGCATCATAAGCTGCGACGTAGGCATAATTGCCGGATATTGTTACTCCAAAGCTATATAATCCATTATAGTGTGCCAGGTTCACAGGATTGGTAGGGTCAGCTACGTTGAAAATCCAAAGATAATCGTAATCAGCCACAAAGGCATCGTCTCCTGAAACTGCCACGTCATAGGCAGTACCTGGCGTATCATAGTAGCCCACTTCTACCGGGTTAGTAGGATCAGTTATATCCACCACCCGAAGACCTTCACTGTAATCAGCCAGGTAGGCGTAATTGCCGGAGACAGCCACTCCATACGAACTACCTGGGGAATCGCAAAAACCAATCTCATAAGGAATTTCGGGATTGGTAATGTTCACTACCCGAAGACCAATCCCGTCTGCCAGGTAGGCGTAGTCCCCTGATACTTCCACGTCTAAGGTGACACTTGGGGTTTCATAATGTGCAACTTCCACTGGATTGGCGGGATCCGTTACGTCGATTACCCTGAACCCATTATCATAATCACATGGTACATAGGCATAGCCACCGGAAGCCGCCACAGCATTGGGATATTCGGATGTGGTGCAACTTCCCATTGCAATGGGATTTTCCGGGTCAGCCACGTCGATCACACTAAAGTCTCCTTGGTGACCCGCTACATAAGCATAGCCACCTGATACCGCCAGCTCTTCGGGGGAGTATGACGTGGAACAACTTCCCACCTCTTGCGGATTGATGGGATCAGATACGTCCACCACCCAAAGAGTCCCGGGATAATCACCCACCACATAAGCATAGTTGCCGGAGACCGCGACGGCATGAGCTTCGGGACTAAAACAACCGACTTCTCTGGGATTTTCCGGATCAGATACGTCCAGGATCCGAACACCAGAGCTATACTGCACCACATAGACGTAGTTGCCGGATGCCGTTACATTGTAGACACCTTCCCAATGTGCGTACAAATTCCGCACCATGGTGACATTCAGGCTGTCTTGGGCAAAAGCAGTGGCGATGCCTGAAAGCGCCAACAGAATCACCAACCCGCACCGTTTCATTGTTGAACCCTCCATCAAGAAGTTGGAACGTTGAAAAGTTTATCCGCCTCAGGCGGATTAGAAAGTTCGAAAGTGGCACCAGCGTCCGCCAGTGTGCATGCGTGTCAGGTGAGGACACCTGACACCACACCACGATGTCGGGTTTCAAGGGAACCCGACCTACCTCAACAGCACCATCTTCTGTACGCCAGAGTATCCTCCCGCTTGCAGGTGGCAGAAATACAGTCCCGTTGCCAAATTCCCGGCGTCCCAGGTCAAGGAATAAGTTCCGGGTGCTTGAGCGCGGTCAACCAGAGTGCCAACTTGCCGCCCCAAGAGATCGTAGATCACCAATTGCACCCGTCCGCCCGCCGCCACGGAATAACATATCTTGGTGGCGGAGTTAAAGGGATTGGGATAGGCAGGCAACAAGGAATAGCTTCGAGGAATATCATGCTGATTAGAACTCGGAACCGGCAGCGCAGCGGAACAGTCGAGAATCTCAAAATAGTAACCGTCTGCCACATAGGCATAGTCGCCTGACGCGGCTGCTCCCATGGTACCACCCGGTGTGTTGTAATATCCGACTTCGGTGGGTAAGGCAGGATTTGATATGTCCACCACGCGAAAAACAGCATCCCAACACGATAGATAAGCATAGTTGCCGGATAGCGAAATGCCGGCTGCCGATACTGACCCTAAATAGCCCACCTCCATGGGGTCAGAAGGATCAGATACGTCCAGTACGTGAAGCGCCCCACCTACCACATAGGCGTAGTTGCCGGATACCGCCACATCTGCCGCATAACAGTTATAATGCCCCACTTCGACTGGAGTGGCGGGATTCGCCACATTTACCACCCGAAGACTACCACCATCCGCTACATAGACGTAGTCGCCAGAAGCCGCTACGCCTTCAGTATATTCAACATAACCTGGGGTTTGATAATTGCCCACCAGTAATGGTGTGGCGGGATTCGCTACATTCACCACGCTAAAACCAAACTTGTATGTGACGTAGGCATAACCGCCTGATACCGCCACTCGCCAGGCATCGCCCACGGAACTACAATTCCCCACCTCCACAGGATTTTCAGGGTCAGCCACATTCACAATGCGAAGACTGTAACTATCTGCGATATAGACGTAGTCGCCCTGTAGCGCCAGGGCGCTGGGATAACCTGGGGTATCATAGTACCCAACCTCAAGTGGGGTGGCTGGATTTGCAATATTCACCACCCGAAGACCTGCTTCCTGAGCTGCCAGATAAGCGTAGTTGCCGGATATCGCCACATCGTAGAGACAACCTCTCGGGTCATAATACCCCGCTTCCACGGGGGTAGCAGGATTAGCCACGTTCAAGACGAGAAATGTGTAACTGGGCAAATAAACGTAATTTCCAGACACGGCGACTTCTTCGCAAAGACAGCCATAGTATCCCACCTCCACCGGAGCAGCGGGATTAGCTATATTCACCACTGCAAAACAATTATCTTCTGTTACATAAGCATAGGTACCTGATACCGCCACACCTATGTCATGACCATAACTATGGGGAAGGCAATAGCCTACTTCTATTGGATGTGTGGGATCAACTACGTTTACTACCCGAAGACCCTCATGATAATCTGCCAGATAGGCATAATTGCCGAGCACAGCGACACCGTAGCCGTAGCCCGGGGTATCATAACTACCTATCACCATGGGATTCTCGGGGTCAGCCACACTCAGTATCCAAAGACCATTATGGTTGATGACATACACATAGTTGCCCGACACTGCCATGTCGGCAACACTGATGTCGATATTCCCTACTTCCACTGGAATGGCGGGATTAGCGATATTTACTACCCACAAACCCTCTCCACTTTCCACATAGGCATAATTTCCGGACACTACTACGAGATCGGTATAATCTGGCGTATCCAAATACCCCACTTCCGTAGGATGTGCTGGGTTGGCTACATTCAGCACGCGAAGACCATCGCTTTCTGCCACGAAGGCGTAGTCGCCGGATACTGCCACGTCGCGGGCGTAGCCCGGCGTATTGTAATAGCCCGCTTGCACAAGATGAGCGGGATCTGATATGTCCAATATCTGAAGACCCGCGTCAAAAGCCGCTACATAGGCATAGTCACCGGATACCTCGAATCCTTCGGAAGAATTCCAATAGCTGTACAGACTGCTTACCATCGTGACATTCAGGCTGTCCTGGGCAAAACATGGAATCAGACCGGACAGGGCTATCAAAATCACCGCCCCACTCAACATTACTCCACACTGTTTCATGATTGTACCCTCCCTATTTTGGTTAGAAAGTCGAAAAGCAAGAAATTTCGAAAGTTGCCAACGCGTTGTTCCTGCCAGGTTTCGCCGTAGGCGTCCATTTGGACAAGCGAAGTGTAACCTGACAGGTATAGGTTAGCAGCATCTGCCTGCCAGGTTACTCTGCCTAACGGCGGTTTGAAACCTGGCGGGAACTAAAGCCCGGGACTTGCTCCGGGCTAACTCCTTGGGAAGCAAGCTTCCCGGATATAGGGCGCAAGCAAGCTTGCGCACTCCAAATTGTCAGGATCGCAGTCTTGCCTGCTGCAAGCAGGGATCCTGACCTACATGCTTCTTTGTCATTCCCGCGTAAGTGGGAATCCAGGCGCGGTTGGTTGTCAGGTGAGGACACGACCCAAGCGCTTCAGTCGCCTGACACCACAAACAGTTCCGCACCCCATAGTGTCAGGTGAGGACACCCGACACCACACACAATAAAATAGGCACAATCGAATGCACTTCTTGGACAGAGCGCAACCGGATTGTGCCTTCGACTTGCAAGCCCCAAGTCTTGCCCGACAAGGCGGCTCATGCCTACTCTATGAGCCATGATCTTTCCCCTCAAGTTTACCAGCTGAAATCTCTGATAAGAATATAATAGGTAGTTTTGACTAAGTCAAGAAGAAAACAGTTAATTGGAAAATTCCTTAGGGTTGGATGATTAGGAATGTGCCAATGATGGGGAAGACATAATTTAGCGGGAGCGGGAGGAAAAATCGTTTCGATCTGCGCAATTTCATCGAGGAGCAAGAAATGCAGATGCTGCGATTAGAACTGATTTCTCTTCTTCAGTGGGGGCAAAAATCAAGTTCGAGAATCGTCCTATTCGCCCCACTTGACGATCTCTGAGTTGCTTTCTTCATTGCTATCGCCTCTTTGCCCTGGATCAGCGCAGCAAAACGGCTTTCCGAAGCTGGCGGTGAACGCCCCATTGCAGCATAATGATATACACCCCACTCCCGCAGTCCACACCCGATTCGTTGCGCCCGTCCCAGGTTACAACATACGGTCCCGAATCCCCTCTCGCCATCGCGTCTCTGACTTCCGACCGCAAATCCACCACCATCTGACCCAAGACGTTGTAAATGATCACACTGATATCCCCGTGGACTCCATCGAAAATCTCAAACGGAATGCTGACGGTGCTGTTGAACGGATTGGGATATGGTGGCAGTAATCTGAAATTCTTTGGGACGGGATAGGAGGATTCTTCAGGTACTGATACTACAAACGCGGTATCCCCTTTCCAGATGTCCAGCCGACCCTCCGAATTGAAGTCCATATGATATGAACCGAAAATGATGTCATCTACGCCGTCTCCATTGATGTCGCCGCAATCTGCGATGCTCACTCCAATACCACTACAGAAGATCGATCCCTCATCCCACTGTATGTACGGCTGCGAATAAATCCAGGAACCCCCAAAGAAAACATAGACATGGTATCCACTATTATATGAAGTCTGGCTGATTAGCAAATCATCATAATTGTCTCTGTTCACGTCCCCAGCGCAGCTAATTGCCATCGCATAAAGGTCATCAGGGATTGGGGTGGCGAATCCCTCAAGAGCGAGGTCGACCTCAATGTCCATTGGATCACCACCGAAAAAAACCAATGCATCGTCGGTCAGTCCTGCACATACAATGAGGTCGGCAAATCGGTCACCGTTGAGATTGCTCACGATAGCAGATCCGCGGGAAACTCCATATGGAGGATAGTAGTCTTCCGAAGGAATAGCTAAATCAGGTATCGTATCTAATTCGCTACCTCCAAAAAAGATCAAGTGTGTACTATTGTATCGATCGGGGTATCCTGTCCATTCCCAAATCACGAAATCATCGTAGCCATCGCCATTCAAGTCCCCCTTCCCAGCAATACTCTGTCCGAATCCAACATGTTGATTCGAACCCTCCCGTTCCCAGTCGGCGATACTGTCCATGGGATTGCCGCCATAATATACCCATACCTTCCCGCGCCCATGATCGTAATTCGCTGCAAAAACTGCCAAATCATCATAGCCATCACCATTAACATCTCCGATCCCTCTTATGTTAGATCCGAATCCGTCCGTGAATGGTGACCACACCATTGCAACATCTGGTAAGGTATCAAGTAGGCTTCCTCCAAAATAGACATATACAATGCTGCTATCATCTGCTATGTATCTTGCGGAAACGGCGAAGTCTCCTTGTTGATCACCATTCACATCTCCGATATTATCAAAATTCGGACCAAAATATGTACAATTGGGATCTGGCTTTCGAAAGATAATGTCAGGTATGGTGTCAGGAGGATCTCCTCCGTAGAATAGGTCAATCACGCCCTCTCCCTCGATTTTGGCTCTCGCCAAGAAATCTTCGCAACCGTCACCATCGACGTCCCCAATACCAGCCACATATGAGCCAAATCTATCATCCGGTTCCTCCCCTGACCGGTCCCACAGGAGTTCCGGCTCATACGGCTGCCCATAGCCCGCGGTCCATATCCCCATCAGCCCCACCGCCGTCAGCGCGAATATGCCAAGAATCCGCATTGATCCTGCTTTCATATCGTCTTACCTGCCTTTCCGAAAATAAACAGAGCGCACACGTTACCATCGCACTGTCGATCAACAACGAATCGGCTCATCAGATGTCCCCTCGAATTATCTTTACCATCCACTTTCTTCACCCGCTAATATATGACCAATTTGCCCTAAAGTCAAGGCATTTCTCCCTGCGTGACGATTATTCTGTTTGACGATGAGCCACATTCCACAGTCAGAGAATAACCAACGAGAGAGTGGTTGTGACGGCACCGATTTCTCTCGAAATTCCGCTTGACTTTCAGGGCGAAAAAAAGTATATTATCCGATAATGCGCAAGCCGATATACTTGATTATTGGTGCTTTGTTCATAGGGATGGGGATTGCCGTGTGGACAAGCGTTTTGTTCCGAGGACTGCCGAATGTCGGCTACGTGCGATTCATGATCGGATTGGTTCTCGTGATGATGGGTGCTTACCGATGTGCCATGGCTTTCTATTCCGGACCGCCAAAACGACCGCATCATGGGTCCGAATCGGATTCCAAGCCATGACGATCCGCCGGATAGGCGGATTGCTGGTTTTTTTTGCGATTCTGCCCGCCGTTTTGGCAGGTTGTGGGAAAAAGGAACAGGGGGAAAAATCCACGCCTACCAGCGGTTCTTTGGCGGTATTCGTGAGTCCGGCGATGGTGCCAGTCGTTCAAGCCGGAGCGGACGAGTTCAACAAGACCTACCTGGAAGCGAACGTCAACGTCTATCCGCTGAATTCGCGAGCCATCGTCGATTCCATGATCAATCGGCAGGCTGATGTGGGGTATTTTGACCGCAGCTTGTCTCAGGCGGAATCTCTGGCAGTGGTAGGGACCCGGCAGCACCTGTATTCCTTCTTGCTGGGCAGCTCAGTGGCGACCTGGGTAGTCCATCCGGACAATCCCGCCACTGTGATCGATTCTGCGCAAGCGCTTGAGATTCTGACGGGTCAGACGACGTCGTGGAAGGCATTGAGCGGGCGCGACGATAGTATCCATGTGTATCTGCCGCCTTTGGGGGACGGCGCCTGGACGGCATTGGAAAGGTTCTTCTCGGGCGCGTTGACCAAGGTGAATGCGCATTACTGGCAATCGGACAGCGCAGTGTTGGCGGAAGTCTCACAGGATCCAGCGGGGTTGGGCTTTGTCGGCATGCCGCTGCGCGATTCCAAGGTCAAGAAACTGCGCTGGCGCCATCCGCTTCTGGCGGATCCGGTGCCCGCCAATATCGGCACCCTGCAGGAAGGGAAGTATCCGTTCAGAGTGAATCTGTACTATTATACCATTGCCGACCGCACGGATCTTGCGTCGGGCTTCCTGTCTTTTATGGCTTCAAATGCCGGTCAGCGGATTATCGCCGACCAGGGATTTTTGCCGGAGATGATCCCGGTACGCGTGGTAACGCTACGGTCTGGCGAGGAACAAAAGTGACATCAATTCGTAATAAATTGGTGGGGGAAGCAATATAGAGTATGGCAAACATTGTATGAGACCAATGAGGAGCACAACAGACCATTCCCAACGCGGATTCTTGAGGACCAAGGTAATTCCAACATATACGGTTGTATTGGCATGTTTTTTAGCGATTTCCATCCCGTCATGGGGAGCGAAAAATCCAAAGATAACCGAGGGTTGGAAAGCCTTTAACGACAAGCAATACCAGGAGGCGCTACAGAAAGCGGAAGAGGTCTTAAGCTTGAATCCGGACGACAAGGATGCGCACTGGCTGGCGGCGGAAACGTACTTGGCTCAGAAAGATACCGCGAATTCTTTGAAGAATTGGGAGGCAGTAGTAGACGCCGATCCAGCGCATCCCGCCGCGGTGATGAATTGCGTGGAAATACTCCTGGCGCAGGCGGATACCGCAAAGGCGCAGCAGATTGTGGATGCCGCCGTCGCGAAGAAACCGGACGTCGCAGAATTCTACTACAGCGAGGGGCTTCTGATGAACGCGCGCGGACAAGATGCGGACGCGATGGTGAAATTCTCTCAGGCGATAGACAAGGATCCGAAGGAATCTCGCTACTATGTCGCGCTGGCGCGAGCCTACGAGTCGAAGAAGGTCCTGGCGCTGGCGAAGCAGAATCTGCAGAATGCACTGGAGCTCGACTCGACCAACGCAGAACTGCACTTCGAATTGGCGGGCGTCCTGATGGACCTGAAAGAGTACAATGATGCTTTGATCGAATACAAGACGACGCGCGAACTGAATCCGGATATTCCGAACGTGGACTACCAGATCGGCAAGCTGTTCTACTATGCCGAGAAATATGATCTGGCGGCGGAAGAATTTCGAATCGCTTTGCAGAAGGAGAAGCAAGACAATTTTTTCCTGCTCAGCATGTACGGTCAATCGCTGCGTGCCTTGGGACGATTGGAAGCGGCGCAAGAATTCATAGAAAAGGCGTATCGAATACGACCGAACGAAATATCCACCGCTCGAGCATTGGCAGGAAACAGTTACGATCTGAAGAAGTACAATCTTGTTATCGAGGTGCTGAAGAACATGATTGGGAATGGACAAGCGGAACCCGCGGACTTTGGTCGAGTTGGAGAATGTTACTATAATATTGCGGGGAAAGACTCTGTCACCAAGACGTACTTCGATTCCGCGGCGGTGTATTTGAAGAAGGGGTATGAACTGAATCCGGACAATAGCCGGTTGGCGTATCTGTTGGGAATGACGTATTTCAATTCAGATCGATATGATTCAGCATTGGTGTACTTCAATAAGCAGGTTGAGGCGGACACGACGTCGTTTCCGGCGTATTTCTATTTGGGGTACTGCTATCTGAAGAAGGAGCAGTATCGGGATTCGATCGCGAATCTGAGGAAAGCCAATCGCCTGGATTCCACCAAGGTCTCCGTGCACATGATGTTGGCGCAGACCTTGATGTTCGTGGATTCGGCATCGGCTGCCAAGCGCGAATTTCTTGCGACCATTCAATTGGATTCCAGTCAGGGGGATGCCTACGGCGGATTAGGCTTCATCTATTTGTCAGAAGAGAACTGGACAAGTGCCGCCCGATATTTGAGGCGTGCCACGGAACTGCAGCCACGTAATGCCAACTTTTGGCTGGGTTTTGGGCAGGCATCGTACTATCTTGAGAAATACGACGACGCCGAGACGGGGTTTCGCCGGGCACTTCAGTACGATCCCAAAAACAAGGACGCCAAAACCGGACTGGATACCGTGGAATTGGTCAAGAAACGAAAGAGGCTATAATACTTTCGGCAGACGTGCGTCTGCTAACATTATCCAAGCGGTTTCGCACCGCGCAGAGACGAAACGAACGAGGAGATCATGAAACAATCGCTGTTCACCGTCATCTTACTTGTGGTAGCATTTGGCATCGCTCTGGCAGTCTACAGCCTCCTAATGCCGGAATTCATCAAGAGGGGCGGACCACTGGTAGTTCTTTTGATCACCGTCACGCTCATGCTGATTACGTACATCGTTGAGCGGATCCTGACGCTAAGAAAAGCTCGGGGCAAGGCTCCCATTCCGGTGTTCTACCACAGCTTTATCAAGGCGGTCAATGAAGGCAAGCTGGAAGACGCGGTCGCGATTTGCGACAATCAGCGTGGTTCCGCGGCTGCGGTCCTGAAATCGGGGCTGGAAGCGTATCTGCGCGGCATTAAAATGAAGCTCACCGGCGACAAGAGGCTGGCGGAGACGCAACGGTCGATTGAGGAGGCGCGCCTGCTGGAAATTCCTTTCATGGAAAGAAACCTGTTCGCGTTGTCCACCATCGCATCGATTTCCACCATGATCGGGCTTCTCGGAACGGTAATTGGTATGATCCGCGCATTCGCTGCCATGGCGCACCAAGGCGCACCGGATGCGGTTCAGCTTGCGACCGGTATTTCGGAAGCCTTGATCAACACCGCCGGCGGGCTTTTTGCGGCGATTCTGGGTATCGTCTCCTACAACATCTTCGTCAACCTGGTTGACAGTTTCAACTATTCGGTGGATGAAGGCGCCTTCATGTTCATGGAGATCATCAAGGAGAAGGAGGCGGAGTAACCACATGGCGCGTCCAGTAAAAAAACGTCTGGGCATCAAGATTGACATGACGCCGATGGTGGATGTGGCTTTCCTCTTGCTGATTTTCTTCATGTCCACCACGCAGTTCAAGCCACCGGAAAATGTGCCGATCAATTTGCCCAGCTCGCATTCGAATGTGAAACTGCCGGAGTCGGACATCCTGATTATCTCCGTATCCAAGGACAACCAGATCAACATGAGCCTGGGGGCTCCCGGACTGGATGCTCAGATGGGTTTCATGGCACCGAACCAGGAAGGCATGTTGCGGTCCGTGGATTTTCAGTTAGATCAACTGGGCAAGAAAATCCAGGATTCACGCATGAGCAACCTGAGGATCCGACTGATTCTGAAAGCGGACAAAGACGCCGAATACGGCACGGTGGAAGATGTCATGGGGGTGCTTCAGCGGATCAATATGAATCGCTTCAACATGGTTACTGAATTGGAAAAGGATTAACATGGCGGCTGTAGATACCCCACAAGCATCGTCCAGAGGCGGCAAGAAGAAGAAAGCACGAATCGCCATCCGCATCGATATGACACCCATGGTGGACGTGGCATTTTTGCTGCTTATTTTCTTCATGGTGACCACGGTGTTCCGCCTGCCGCAGGCGATGGAAATCAACCTGCCGCCCGAATCCTCCGGGGAAGCCGAGGTCAACGAGAAAAACTTGTTGTACCTCCGGGTGGATCCTTCGGATTCGCTGTGGGCAAACGTTGGATTCGATGACCCCAAACCTCTGCCCTGGAGCGGTGTGATGGAACTGCTTGCCCAGCGGAAAGAAATCAGTGGCGACAAGTTGGTGATCGTCGCCAAAATTCATCGAAAAGCGAAATACCACGCCATGGTAGATTTGCTGGATGATTTCAATCTGGCTAATGCCACCCGATTTTCGATTCTGAAATTCGACACGGTCGATGACTCCTTACTGGGAATTAAGACCATAGCAGGCGGGATGTAATGATGGGTGTCAGGCGAGGACGCCTGACACCACAAGAAACGCCTGGGGAGTGTAATCATGTCCATAATCGCTTTCGTAATGCCAAATGAGGGACATCTGGGTGGATTCGACATTCGACGGTTCATCCAGAAATACATGTCCATAGGTTTGGTGATATCCATCTGCGTTCACGCCCTTGCGATCGGCACTTACTACTTCGTACTGTACATGCAGAGCAGAGAGATACCCCCACCGACGCAGGTCATTTACATCGATCCATCAAACCTGGGACCGCCACCGTCGATCAGCAACGAAGACATTGCTCCGGCGCTGAAGATCGCTCTACCGAAGCTGCCTTCCGTCGCTTTGATTCCTAAGCCTGTGGTACAGGAAGTTACTGAGGACAAACCGCAGATCGCGACTCAACAGCAGCTGGCGGCAAGCCTTGACGCGAACGTTGACAGCTTGATGGCTGGGTTCGGGAGAGGAAACAATATCGAGATAAAGACGGTGATTCCGCAGGATGAGCAGGATGTCTCGCAAGCGCCTGCGTTCGTGGCATTTGAGCAGGCGCCGCAGGTTGTAAAGCGCGTGGAACCGATATACCCGAAGATGGCTGCGATTGCGGAAGTGAACGGGAGCGTCACTGTCCAATTCTATGTCGATAAGAAGGGAAACGTCGGGAAAATACTGATTATGACGGTTGATCCCCCCAAAATGGGGTTTGAAGAAGCCGCCATGGAAGCCATTGCACAGTGGAAATTCACTCCAGCGTTACAACGGGAAAACCCCGTCGGCGTCTGGATGTCGAACAAGTTCACTTTCAAGATCAAATAGTCTCAAGTTCTTTCGACCAAGCTCAGACGGACTCGATATCCGATTTTGAAATTCGATAAGGGAGGCAAGTCCTTATTTAAAATGGGATCCACGGCAGTCGAGATGTAGAGCGTCTTGTGACGTTCGGGAGGTGCAACCATGTCCGCAGTAACTTTCGTCATGCCAAATGAGGGGTATCTGGGTGGATTCGACATCCGACGGTTCGTCCAGAAGTACATGTCGATCGGTCTGGCGATTTCCATTGGCATTCACGCCTCCGCGATCGGCACCTACTACTTCGTCGTATCCCTGCATGGTCGAGAGGCTCCACTCGAGGGGCATGTAGTCCCCTTCAATCCTGGAGACTGGGAACAGCCCCCGTCGATCGCCAAGCCGGACCTTCCTCCTATGGTCACCATTACCCTGCCGGAACTGGCTGCTATCGCTGCGATTCCTAAGCCAGTGGTCAGGGAAGTCTCGCCCGAAGAACCGCAGATCAAGAGTCAAGAAGAGTTAGTGAGGAGCCTTCCCACCATCCCCGATGAAGTATTGGATCAGGTTGGGAGAGGAGGCGAGATCCGAATAGTGGGGACGATTCCGGAAGAGCAGGACGTCTCGCAAGCGCCTAAGTTCGTAGCATTTGAGCAGGCGCCGCAGGTTGTGAAGCGGGTCGAACCCGTCTATCCGAAGATGGCTGCCATTGCCGAAGTGAATGGCAGTGTCGTGGTGCAGTTCTACGTGGATAAGAAGGGAAACGTCGGAAAGATATTGATCAAGGAGGTTGATCCCAAAGGCATGGGATTTGAGGAAGCTGCCATGGAAGCCGTTGCACAGTGGAAATTCACACCGGCTCTGCAACGGGAAAATCCCGTCGGCGTGTGGGTGTGGAACAAATTCACCTTCAAGATCAAATAGTCTGGAGTCTTTGAAGCCTCAGGCTGGTCATGACATATGAAAGCCCGTCCCGATGTATCGGGACGGGCTTTTTTCGCGGGTTACGTCAACTCAGGATACAGAAGCAGCCAATTCGGTGGACCGTTGTCGATCGCGAATCCCCAAGGACAGGTCGGTGTTCACCGAACGATTCCGATACGCCAGGTTTGCGCCGAAATACAGTCTCCACCCCAATGGCGAACGTTTCCATGGCGGGATACCGAAGAACCGCTGGATGATCTTGCTGGTGGAATAGAAATCCCGACTGATACGCTCGAGCCCTTTTAGAAATGCATCGGGCGTCATGCTCTTCGGATAGTACAATAAGCTTCCGGGCGTGATTTCCTTCAACCACCATTCCGGCACCAATAGGCGATTTTCTTCCAAGAGGGTGCGATAGAGCTGAGTCCCGGGATACGGCATCAGCGACCGCAATTCCACCAGGTCGATGCGGTTTCTCAAGGCGAATTCCGTGGTGCGCTCGAATATGTCTTCGTCTTCGTAGTCAAAACCGAAGATGAATGCGCCCATGATAGCAATGCCTTCGCCATGGAACCGCCGCACTGCCTCCGAGAAGGTTATCTTGAGCCTATTCGTCTTTGCCAGACTGCCCTGAACTTCTTTCTGAATGGATTCGAATCCGACCAGAAGCGCTTCGCATCCGGATCGCCTCATCAACCGCAAGAGCTCGAGGTCTTCAGCCAACGCCACTGTCCCCTCCCCGACCCAACGGCAGCCCAATGGGATCATTTCCGTGAAAAGCTCTTTGGCAGCTTTTCGGTTCATGCCAAGGTTGTCGTCCACAAAGAACAGGTCAGGTCTTTTCAATGAGCTGATCTCGGCGATGACGCCCTGAATCGGGCGCACCCGATACTGCCGTCCCATAATCAGCGCCACAGAACAGAAATGACAGTCATAGGGACAGCCCCGCGTGGTCTCGATGCCGTAGGCAATCGGAGTGTACCCCTTGTGCGACGGCTCAGGATAGAGATCATGCCGGGGAAGCGGACGACGGCTCAAATCGGCTTTGCCGGGAGCTCGATAGATCTTCGTGAGTTGACCTCTGGACGCATCGGTCACCAGCTTCCCCCAGACATCTTCCCCTTCGCCCACGACGACAGCATCGGCGTGTTGCAGGGCTTCCTCCGGAAGCGCCGTAGCGTGAATCCCGCCCAATACGACCTTCATCCCGCGCTGCCGGTATGCATCCGCCAGTCGATACGCAATGATAGCCAGGTCCGTCATAACCGAGATCCCAACCAGATCAACCTCTTCCTCGATGTTATCCGGCGCAAAAGATTCGTCGACAATTTTGACCTGATGCTCGGGAGGGGTAAAGGCAGCCAGCAGAGGCAGACTCAATTGCTGAATCTTGAATGTCTGCGCGCTCAGGACATTTTTGTCCCGATGCTCGCAAGGAATAATCAGTTTGATCTTCATGGCACTCTCCTCGATAATGTGAAATCCCCCTCTTGTCCGATGGGTGGGATCATGGTCCAACCACTGCTTTTACAAGAGATGTGCCAATCTACAAATTATTAAATTTTAAGCAATTATATTGGTAAGATAGGTGGCAGACAGTATATATTCGTATATACGGTGTATCCTGAATTGGACACCCGTGGTCGCACTGGACTGTGGAGTTATGGTTGCAAAGTGGCGGAGTGGTTAGACTTGGGCGGAATGTTAGATGAGGTGAGTTCTACAAGTTCAGTGAGTAGTGGAAAATCAGGACGCTTATTGACTTGACTTAGGGACGCACCGAAGCCAGGTTTTGAAGGTCTTCAACTCCTCCAGGCGGCATGACCAGACGAGTTTTCCGTCCCACACCGTGACGTCGGGGCAGCCGTCGCACATATTCTGGCTGCCGTCCGGCAGGACATCGATCGGTTGAATGATCATGATCGATTGCAGCCTCAAGTCCCTGAAAAGCTGGGTGGGATCGACTGTCACAGAAGCCAGGTACTTCTGGCTGATTGCGCGAAGACCGGCGTCGAGGGGTGAAAGCAGCAGCAGGGATTTGCCTCGCTTCATTACCCTGGGCGATGCGTATCCAAGGTAGCATCCTTTCGTGAAGTGGTGCCAACTTTGCACCAACTCCATGAAACGAGGTCCGACGTAGCCATGGATTTTCTTTTTGGTTCCGAATCGGCAGGAGAGCAACCATTTGAAGGAATCGGCCGATTCGGTCCCGCTTAAATATGCGCACGGGGAGAAATCGGGAAAACGCTTGCGAATTTCCGCCACGACGTCGGTGGATTTCAAATCCACGAATCCGTTTCTCAGACTGGCGTAAGGGATTCTATCCGAGGTAGCGAACACGTTGGCTTTGGTTCCGCCTGCGTACCAATCGAATTCCATCTCGGGAGTCACGGTACGATAGAGGATGAATACGATTAAATGAACGATGTCGATGTGCTTGCCAGCCCATTCCACCACGTCCGGAACAGAGTGAAGCGTCTCCAGATGCACCGTTGAATTGAACGCGCAACAGATTCCTCCTGCGCTTGCCACCATTTCGGCGAATTGCAGGCGAAGCTCATTCAAATCGCTTTCCGACTTGCCCTTCCACCCCGACCGTTGCTGCTTGCTATCCACGTGGAATGTAAAACCGAACACTCCGGCTTGCTTCAATTGTACCAAGAGTTCCGGAGTCAGGCAGGCGCCATTGGTGTTGATAATCGGCTTGAATCCCAGCTTCACAGTCCTTTCCACGATTTCCACGATCTCTGGATGCATGAGCGGATCGCCCCCGGCGATAGAAATGGCGTCGCTGCGCCTCATGAGCTTGAAGGTATCCAATTCTCGTTGGACGACCTCAAGCGGCTTGTGGCTCTGAGGTTCGTTCCTCCGGTAGCAGCCGTCGCAGGAGATATTGCACGCCGAAGTCGGTTCCAACCAGGAAATGCTGTTATCGGGCAGTGTCCACGGTAGGCGGTACAGATCTGTGTGGCGAATAGGTCGGTGGGAGTCCATAACTGATCCTTTCGGTGTCATACTCGTTGGCTGCAGGAAAAATCCTGTAGGTGGCATGCTATCCGAAACGCTCGGAATAATCGGAAACTGTTAGATTGTGGATGTTGCGTCGAAAATCGATCTGCGAAGTGTGACCCACCTCGGGTCCATTTTCTCTTACGGAACGGAAATGTGCCATAATATACTTCATATCTTTCAATAAGTCAAGCGGACTCTCAGGCGACCCGCAAGAAGTTCTCCGTGAGGACAGACATCATCGCCGAGTCGCCTGTCCGCATGCTCATTATGACGACTACTCAGCGCCAGAGCGGAATCTCGGTATTCTGGTAGAACGCTCGCCATCCGACGAAGAAGCCCAACGAACCACCAATGGCACAAGCACCGATCATTTCCGGCTGTGTGGCATCGAACCCCAACGCGGCGCCTCCGCCGAACAAAGTCGCAACGCCCACCGCAGTCAGTGTCACCAGCAGAAGGTCCTGGGGCTTTCGCTTCAGTACGATAGTATCCACGTTCCGCAGCGGCACTTCCTGCAAACGCTGACCATCCCGAAGCTGGAACCGATTCTCTCGGATGGACAAAAACGTGCCTGATCGGCTGGTACCGTCGAGGAGTCGCAGTTCTATGGACTCATGCCGCCAGGATTCGGACATCCGGTTGATCTTGATCACCCGGGCTTGGAACACATCTTCGTTCTCAGCCGGATCAGCCGGTTCCTGTCCTTCCGCACAGAAAGGGTAAACCAGGAGGCAGAGAATAAGCCCTATGCTTAAAGATTTCATGGTGAGTCTCCACTATGAAGTTTACCATTTCCAGTAGAGCACCAAATAAGGTGACTGGAAATGCACTCCAAGACGTAACGCGTCGTTCAAAGCATAGACGAAACCGAAATCCAGGTCCAATGGTTGATAGTCGCCGGTCTGGGTTTCCACCGAGAACGGGGTGTCATCGCTGAAGTAGCTCTCGAAGGTATCTCCGACATTGATGAACTTGTGACCGTTGTCAGCAAAGACCTCGATCAAGAATTTCAACCGTTTGGTGAGGTCGTAATCCATGCCGACCCAAGCGCGATAGGGAAACGCGAAATCTCTGTCCCATTCATAGCCGGACGCCAATTCCGGTTTACCGAGCACCAGGGCATTGGTCTTCACTCCCAGATGCCAACCCCACTTCCCTCGCCCACTGGGCAGGCTTTGGCGACGGCTTAGCACCAGATAGGTTTCCCAGAAGAATTCCTTCTTGTCCGGTTGAACCAAGACCGAATCCATGGAAACCGCCCCTTCCTGGTCCAGATGATTTCCGGTACTGGTATCCGTGATCCACTGGCTATACCGGTTGCCTTCTTTTCTCATCAGGTGGCGGCTGAAGAGATTGATCCCCAGTGCGATGCTGGTCTCGGAGGTGCCGGTGGTTCTGCGGAAGAACCGGAACAGAGGATTCAGGTTAAGATCCGCCACGAAATCGTCCCCGAAGCGGGTGCGGAGCATGAAATCTTCCGTGAAGCCATAACCCAGCGACAAACCGCTCAGGTACACTGTGTGCGGTTGAAGCGGAAATGCCGTGGGGTCGTTCAGCACGTCGATCAACTCCTCCGCCGGATAGAAACGCTGCTTTTCTTCTTCCCAGCTCACCTTTTGATCGCCGTAGTAGCGATCCATGGATTGGATATCAGCCTTCAGTATGACCACCACACCATATGGGGTCTTGATGGAAATGGAATAGTCATCTTCAGACAACACCGGACCCACGAAACGGGTATTGTCCTGCTTGACCACATCCACCATTTCGTCGAGAATCTGCCAGCTTGGAACGCGCAAGATACCGTCGGCTGTCTGGATTAAGGCGGTGGAATCCTTCTCGACCGATGTGATGGTTCCGCTAATCACATTTCCGTCGCGCAGATGAAAAACCCGCGACATCCCGGCTTCGATGGAAGCCGGTTTCAGTGCCGCTTCAACTCGTCGTGCATCTGACGGTCCCGTTTGAGCCTTGACCGGCTGCGCCCATTCAACGGTGAGCACGATCAAGGCAAACAGACCGATCAATAGCTTTGTTCGATTACTCATTTTTGGTCCTCCTCATTTGAATTGTCGTTGCCGTGTTCTTTGGCTGTTTGTAGCACCTGGCAGACGGATATTCAAATGTCGTGCCATTTGCATATATCATTGCAAATATTATTCTTACACTGCAATGCAACCGATAGGGTTGTACAGTGCTCTCTACAGACGACCAACAAAGTATACACGATTTCCGAAAAGGCTGACAGGAAGGAACGGGGGAATGATTAGTTGGCTTGTGAGTGAGGAAGAGGCAGGGAGAATTCCACGCGGGTGCCGTGACCCTCGGTGGATTGAATAGTGAGTTTTCCGCCGTGGGCGTCAATGATGGAGCGGACAATGGCTAAGCCAAGACCGGTGCCTTTGCCCTTTTCTTTGGTGGTGAAGTAAGGTTGGAAGATTTTTTCCAGATGTTGTGGGGGGATGCCGATTCCGGTGTCGGCGACGTAACCAATCACCGATTGTTGCACCGGGTCGAATCGAGTTCCAATGGTCAATATCCCTTTGCCAAGAGGATCCATGGCGTCGGATGCGTTGATCATCAGATTCAGTAGAACCTGGCTCAGTTGCTGGCGGTCGCCCTGTATAGTGGGCAGATCAGTGGCAAGCTCGGTTCGGAGCTGATATTTCGCACTGGGATTGTCGGATTTGAAATGCTTGATCCTGCCAGTAGTCTCGGTCATGATTACCAGCGTCTCCTCCACCACCGAATTCATTGACAGTGGTTCGATTTCCAGACGGGAGGGCTCCGAGATGCGGCTCAGGTTCAAAGCGATCCGCTTGATTCGTTGGCACATTTCAACGATGATCTGCAGCGGGGATTGCAGCGTGACATCAAGCTCCCCGGACGCCTGTTTCCCCAATCGGATTTCCATCAACTGAGCCTGCCCCATGAGGGGCGCAAGAGCGTTATTGATTTCGTGGGCAATCCCTCCTGCCATATCCACAGCCACCGCCCGCTTCTCATTTTCCAAGAGTTGCTGCGTCAATGTCAGATTCGCCAGAGCGGTTCCGGCGTAGTTGGAAATCGTCTCCAGCAGCAGATGGTCACGCAGGCTGAACGGCGCTCCGGAAGTCTTCCGCCCCAATAGCAACACCCCGATGGTGCGTCCGCCGTGATATAGCGGCAACAGCAAGTGATAACCACATTTCTTGATTTCCGCGCCGGCGGATGCCAGTGCGTCAGGAAAAGACCCATTGGTCGAACCAATTCCGAACTCCATCAGTATCCGGGAAATCTGTGCCTTGTCTTCGGGAGCCAGATCTGCATGCTGGGCAGGATAATGCCATGTTTGCTCGTTCTTCGAGACGATCAAGATGGCTTTCTCAATTCTCAACAATTCCGGAAGGCGCCGTGTCAGGATGTCCACGATGCTTGCTTCGGTCAGAGAAACGGACAATTCGTTGCCGAGATCCCGCACCGCACCTTCATAACGATACCAATCTCGATAATAGATCCGGTCGATGATATTTCGGATATGAGTGATAAAGCCTGTTACGGTCGCGAACACGATGAGGCTTCCCACTGCCAACATGATCGCGAGGGATAGAATGGTAGGGTGCTCAAAATGTTCGAAGCTCATCATGCTGAGGGTGGCGATCAAATACAGCGCCAGTGCGACGGCAATGACGTAGATGATCGTTCGAGAGAGCACCCATTCCAATTTCAACATTCGAAAGGATGCCACTGCCATCCCCCAGCCGATGGGGACGATCAACATCAGACTGAAGGTTGCCCACAGGGGAACGAAGGGCTTCAATCCCAGGAGCACCGGTAGCTTATTGAGGAAGAAAAACGGGGTCAAACCAATCAAGGTGCAGAACAGGAGCCAGCGCGCCCGGTCTCGCTCAGCCTGATTTGCCGGATGGAGGAAATTCCACAATAGCAGCAGGACCCCGACCGCGAAATAGATCAAGAGCAGGATGCCGAAACCAATGTTGAATAGGGTCTCGTACCAAGTGATCCAAACCGGTTGCCAGGTGCTGAATGCCAGATGATAGGTGATAGCCAGCCCCAAGAAAACAGCGAGCAACGGAACGTAGGGCACGCGGTAGAGTGGGCGTGGGGACTGGGATTGGCGCTGGTACCGACAAAACCGGTGCAGGAATTCCACCAGAGCAGGCGGGGTGAGTGTGTAGGTCAATAGCCAGAGGGCGGTGTAGCAGTAGTGAAGCGGGATCGAACGCAGAGTATTCTCATGACTGAAAAGGACTATGGCAGTACCAGCGAAGGCATTCAAACGAAACATGGAACGAGCGGCAGGATCCTTCTCGCCCGACCACCATACCATGACGCCCACGAAAAAGAAGGTCAGCCCCAACAAGGTATTCAAGATCAGGAAACCGACTGGATAAGGGGCTTCCGGTGCGACAAGCAGGCTGGCTGTATTGCCCCCCCGTTCAATCCAAAACAGCTTGGGTGATGGGGATTCCAGTGTCTTCAGCGCCCATCTTGCCGTGGCGTTGTTTTCGACCTTCAGATCACCCACAGAAAGCAAGATGTCCCCGACTCGGATACCGGATCCGTCGGCATTACTGCCCGGCTTCACCTCTTGCACAACCATCTTGCCGTCTCGCCGGACTACTTCGACGGGGAACTCAAGACGGTGTGCCAGATTCAAAGTGCCCGTAAGAGTCACCACGACAAAATAGGTGATTGCCACCGCCCGAATCACAGTATGTTGTGCGCTGCTCATGTCCTACACGTGCACTTGCCCCCCGCAATTGTGGCACGGGCTGGAAGCCCGTGCGACGCTCCTTCCTCCCTACGCAAGTAGGGGGGAAAAGAAGGGGGTCACTAATCATCTCGCGGTCACCCGAATAAATTCGGGTGCTATCTCTCACCGCGTAGGCGCCGACTCGTCGTGCGCCTCGTCGCATGAGTGTCCCACCCACGATCTGCTGATGCACGGGCTGGAAGCCCGTGCAACCTGCGTAGGCAGGAATCCAGTCTTCCTAATCTTGGCGCCTATACTCGCTCAGCAGCCTATTTAGATAAGTTCTGCCGATGCCCAGACGTCCGGCAGCCTCGGTTTGATTCCCGCCGCAGGCGTCCAATACCCGAAAGACATGCTGTTTTCGGAAAGCTTCGATGGCTGCTTTCAGGTCGATCTCACCGGTTTCAGAAGCTGCCGCTTGCTCAACCATAGGGCAACTTAGCCAGAGACGCTTGGGAATTTGGTTGCTATCCGCAAGGACCGCAATTCGTTCCACATGATGGATTAGCTCTCGGACGTTGCCGTGCCAGGGGTAATTTTTCAATTGCTGCAATGTTTCCTCGTCCGGCATCGAATAGGTTTTCTGATACTTCCGCGAGCACAATCGCGACGTGTGCTCGATGTAGATCGGGATGTCGTCGGGATGTTCCCTTAAAGCGGGCAATTTCAAGCGGAAGGTATTCAATCGGTAGAAAAGATCCTTTCGAAAGTTGCCTTCAGAGATTTCCATTTCTACATTTCGGTTAGTGGCGGCGATGATTCTGCCCTCGAAATGCAAGGTCGTGGTCCCGCCCACGCGCTCGAAACGCCTGTCCTCCACGGCTGTCAGCAGCTTTGCCTGACAAGCTACCGGCAGCTCGCAGATCTCGTCCAGGAACAAAGTTCCTTTCCCCACCAATTCCAGCTTGCCGGCTTTCCGGGCGTAAGCACCGGTGAACGCTCCTTTCTCGTGACCGAACAACTCCGATTCGAACAAGGTCTGGATGATGGAGGCGCAATTGACGTGCACCCACGGTTCTCCGGCTCGAGGAGAGTGCTGATGGATGTAACGCGCCAGCACTTGCTTGCCGGTGCCGGTTTCTCCTTCCAAAAGCACCGGATTGTCGCTCGCCGCTATTCGGGTCGCGCTCTTCAGCAATTCCTGGACGATGTCGCTTTTGCCCAGGAAATTGACCTCCTCGGCTTTCGCCAATTCCCGGAGTCGAACGTTTTCTCGCTCCAGCCTGCGGGCGGTCAGTGTGCGATTGACAACTGCTTCCAATATCCGAATATCGACGGGCTTCACCAGGAAATCGACCGCGCCACACTTCAACGCTTCCACCGCCTCCGGAATCGTGCCTTGACCGGACACCATCACCACCGACACCGGCAACTTCCGAGCCTTCCATTCCTTCAAAAGCGTTAACCCATCGGTATCCGGAAGGCGCAGATCCAGCAACACCAGCTCGTACTCCTCGGCGTGCAGGAGCCGATTGCCCGAGACACCATCGCTGGCGGTTGTTGCGCCGTAACCCAATTCAGACAACTGCCGATGTGCCGTCTGAAGCGAGACAGAATCATCGTCGATAATCAGGATTTGCGGTTTCTCCATCGGATTCCCTCCACGGATGCAGATGGGTGAGATGATTTGGTCAGTGATAACTTAATGACAGGCTGTGTGATTGTCAAGAGGTTTTTTGCCAACTCATGCGAATTTTCCGACTTATAGTAAGACTGTCGAAATTGGGACCACGACGAATCCGCTGAGGTCGGGTCACCGCTGCTTCCACAACACTATCAGCCAGACGAGCACGATGGCAGCCTCCAGGATGCAGACTACGAACCACTGCGTGGATTCGGAGAAAGCGGTGATGATCTGTGCGCTGACCGGACTTACGTACCGGTCTCCAAGATCGGCAATACAGGCGGTTTCGACCTCAGTTTTTCTGCTATCGGACCATTGGTACGAGGTCCCGGCAATGTAGCTCAGAAAGTAGTTCTCTAGAATCTGGTTTTCGCGGTATGCCGCATAATAGTCCTTGCGCTCCAGATGCTTGTCGCGGCTGAAAATGTGAACCAGAACTTCACCGTCAATCGTACCCTTTAACCTGTGCACTAATTCGCTGTAGGACCCGAGGTACAATTGCGGCAGGATTTCCGCCTGGAAACGTTTTCCGTCCGGGACCCCCATCCTCAGTCTTTCTCCCGACAGGCGCGAGTAGAAGGTACCGATATCGGGGTCTCTGATACAGTAGCCGAATTCGCTGATCCGGGAATTGAAAATGCCGATGCCTAAGATGATCGATCCCATGACCGGAAGAGCCAACTTGATTGTCACTCGCCAATTGGCAGCATGTTCGACCGGCTTCACACCAAACCGGAACCATGCCAGCGCCAGCGCCCCTGACAAGATATTCAAATAGACGTCCCGGAGCTCACCAACCCGATTGACCAACGTGCCCTGGACATATTCGTCGGAGACTCCAACCAGAGTGATCAACAGCAACGTAGTGACGTACTGTCCGGAATGTCTCCAATCCACACGCAGGGCAGAAATGATCAGATACGCCAGCAGCCCATACTCAATGAAGTGGACTTGCTCGACCACGATGTCGATACGGCTGAGGGAATAGGCATATGCTGCGCAGATCACCGCCAGAAAGAGATAATCGCGGATCAGGGACTTGTGCCGAACCATGTGGACGATCGTGGCGCCGAACACCGCCAACAGGATGACAATGACCAAGACAACGATGGGCGTTTCGGTGAAGCGGTCGGTAATGAAATCCCGCCACACTGGTACGTAGCGCAGTGTGACGAATATGATTGCAATCCACAGACCGGTGGCGACCCACCACAGAAGTCGTCTTGTGGAGTTGGACAGGGTCATCGGATCTCCACGGTGAACTCGGTCCGGTCCATCGTAACGACGATGGTTCCATCCCGGTCAGTACGGTACACGTGAGGTACCAATCTTTCGATACGCGCCATTGTGGCTGGGGAGGGATAACCGTATTGGCTGGGACCGGTGGAAACTATGGCGGCTGCCGGATCCACCGCATTCAGAAATTCCTCGCTGCTGGAGACGTCGCTCCCATGATGACCGCACTTCAGCACCGTACTCTGCAATCGGTCACCATACAGTACCACCAATTCCTGATCCCGGCTGGAATCTATGTCGCCAGCCAACAGCACACTGGTCGCTCCGTATGTTAGACGCAAGACAATCGAAGCGCCGTTGGATCCACCAAGTTGGTTCAGGGAACTCCCCCGCGGCGGGTTCAGCACGGCGACGGTCACGCCGCCAATCTGGAACGAATCGCCGCGAGCCACGATTGTGACCGGAATGCCTTCTTTTTCCGTCCTGGAAGCGAAATCCAAATACACGGGTGTCAGGTCGGCGTATTCGCTCGTCCAGAGTTCCCCCACCTTCAGGTTACCCACCACCGAAATCAAGCCTCCGACATGGTCGTCGTGAGCGTGAGTCATTACCATATAGTCAATGCGCGTATAGCCGAACTCGGCGATGAAGTCAAACACCTGATCTCCCGCCGAGGGACCCCCTCCATCCACCAACATGGTTTCGCCTCCGGGGAACTCGATAAGAATCGCGTCACCATGCCCCACGGAAATGACATTCACCACCAGGTCTTTCGCTCCTGCGACAGCGGCGAAAGCCGAAATGGAGGTAACGCACAGGCAAACCAGCGAGATGAGGCGGAGTTCCAGCTTCCACCTGACATGCATATCAGCCACTCATCCGAGCGATAAGAATTCCGACCGTATCAAACACTTATTTCTATCCCTAATATATGCTGCCAAAATGGAGAGTCAAGAGAAAAAAGATGGAATCGGGGAATCGACTTGTTCCGAGAAAGGCTATGTTGAAAGTGCATGTCAGTTATGCAACTGCGTGATTTGACGCAATTGAAGACGAAGATTGCGTAATTTTTCGCATGGATTCGCGCGTTCATATCAAGCGTCATTCGCCGAAGCTGCGGATCTGTCAGGTATTCACAGTAGTAAGATACTGATTATTATAGCAGTATCACTGCAACAATTCTTGACCGAGCGACAGGCGTCCATTATGACATTTATGGCATATATTTTGCCCTTAGTGTGGGAGAATAGGCGGGATTGATCTGGAGAGGGGTTCGGCATATAGTTAATAGGGGTACGCTAATCGCCCGAGTCCGAGGGTGAGTCTGATTCTGTGGAACAGCCTGCGTAGGGTTTGACCGCCACTTTGTGAAAATTTTATTTAGCGGATAGTGCGCCCGAGATTGTGAAAGGTTTAACACGCGGCACCGATGTTACCAAAGACTCTGAGAATTGCGAACATAACGATAGCTCTGCTTTGTGCCGCGGCGCTTGCCCAAAGCAATCATGCCAGGATCAGTGCCAGCTACCTGTTCGATGTCAAAGTGCTTGGAAGTGAGCAAGGCTTGCTGCGACCACAGCAAGTTCGCTATGACGCAAGCCACCGGGAATATTATGTCGCCGACACCGGTAACGATCGCATCGTGATTCTCGACGAAAATGGACTGAACGTGTTTGAGCTTAGAGCAAACGACATCTTCCACGTCCCCATCGATGTCGCGGCGTTGTCGGATGGTAAGATTCTGGTTCTGGGATCGATGCCCACTGGGAAATCGATCCAGGTGTTCGATTATAATGGGGACTACCTTTACCCGTTTCCGTTGCACGGCGGTCCTGATCCAGTGGAGACGGACATTATCAGTATTGCAGCGGATAGTGCCGATCTGATTTATCTGCTGGATGACCGCGGGCAGAGAATCCTGACGTATGATGCTAATGGGAAATTTTGTTCACAGATTTCGTTGTTTGGCGATTTGACCGAGAAAGACCGCGGGGAACAAGTCCTGGGCAACTTGTCGGTTTCACACGACATGATCTACATTCCAGCGCCGATGATCGGATCTGTGTATTGCTATAGGATGGACGGCACGTTGGTCAGAATGATTGGTCAGAAGGGAGGTGCATATGGAGAGTTAAGTTTTCCGATTGCTATTTCCGAGGATTCAAAAGGGAACATGCTGGTTCTGGACAAGCATCGTCATAGCATCGTGGCTTATGACAGCCAAGGGAAGCCTATCGGTGAGATAGGCGGCAAGGGTACAGGATCCGGCTGGTTTTACCACCCAATGTCCATGGTGATTGATTCCCGGGACAGAATCTGGGTGGCGCAGATTTTTCAAAACAGAATCCAGGTCCTGCAGCTTTCCGAACCGAATGGATCGGAGATAACGGAACAACTTAGTTCGTCAAAGTAACAACGACTTAGGAAATACAATAATCGACTCAAGAGCCTGGGTAGGACCAGGCAGGAGTCAAGAAATTATGGAAACGAAACAGGAGGAATGATGCAAAAAGCAATTCTTGTTGGCATTCTGTCCATGAGTGTCATCCTACTATTTGGCAGCGCGGCGATGGCATTTCATGACGGTGGCGTCGCGTATTGTGGTGGTTGTCATACGATGCACAACAGTGAGAATGGTGCGCCGGTGGACCCCGACAGTCCTAATGGCAACGTCTATTTGCTGAAGGATGAGACACCCAGTGACGTCTGCCTATCCTGCCACGCCACCAGCCGGGGAGCGGTATTCGGTACCGATCCATTGAATCCTCCGCCTCAGAAGGGCGGCGGAAACTTCGTGTATCTGTTGGAAGACAACCTGAATGACGGTCACAATGGGCATCTGAATCCCATTCCTGGATACGCCGCCGGGCACAACCTTGATGCTCCCAGTAGAGGCGTGGGACCTGATGCAGTCTTGACATCGGCGCCAGGCGGAAATTACCCCGCGTCGATGATGGGTTGCAGTAGCTGCCACGATCCCCATGGCAATGAGAGTCTTCGACTGCTCTACGGCATCGGTCCTGTCCAGGGTGGCATTTACACTTTCACCAACCCGGCTCCGGAAGGTGCAATATTGTCGACGGGTTCCAGCGGCGGCACCGAGTCCAATTCCAACCACACCGCCTATAATAGCGGTTGGTCGGAATGGTGTGCCAATTGCCACGGAGATTTCCATTCCGTGGAGAATCCGTCATCGTTAGTGCACCCCACCAGCGAAGGCTTGGGTGGTACTATTGCTGCCATCTACAACCTGTACAACGGTACTTCAGACCCATACGGCGGATCTCAAGCCACAGCATATCTGGCGGCTGTTCCGTTCGAAGATCCGTCCGTGACCACCAGCAGTACCGCGGGACCTTCTGCGACTTCCAAGGTGATGTGCCTGACCTGCCATCGCGCACATGCAACGTCAGCGCCTAACGCCGGTCGCTGGGATTTCGCAGTCACCCTGTTGGACGAAGACGGCGTGGAATCCGGATCGTACGCGATCCCTGATCCCTACAACGATCCCTCTCAACGTTCTCTGTGCAACAAGTGCCATTTCAAGGACATCAATGACGAATTGGTCACGCCTTGATTTCAAGGCTGCCACCTTCGTCGTTACGTATCCTTTCTTCTTTTCGCAACAAGTCGGTATCTGGATTGCGTCAGATACCGACTTGTCTTATTGTACTTTTCCGAAAATTTGCTTGATTAACTCCTACACTTGACTCGTCCGATCCAGACGATGAGATCCATCATAATATCAGCCATAGCATTCCGCATACTAACCGCCACGGCGTATCCCGCCTACGAGGCGGCGGGTCGTGTAATCATCTACCTCGAGCTCAATCAGCAGCCGGAAACTCCGTGCACCATCTATCTTGACCGAATCCGGATCATCGGATTGCAGGACGGAATCGAATTGCAACCATACAAGGCGGTAATCAGCTCAGGAGACTTCAGCCCGCCTCAGGTTCTGCTTGCTGACTCCACTGTGGAGCCTGGGAATTATCAGGGAATCGGATTCAATGGGCATTTCGCCATCGTCCCGAAGTTCTCTGCCGGCGCGAGTTGGGGCTATGTCCCCATCGATACCACGTTGCCACTCGATGTGACAGTTTCCCCGGGCATGGCGGAAACCTTGTTCTTTCGGTCACGAGTCGAACCTCCGCCCGATACCAGTGGGACGCCGAAGATCGTCTTCGAGCAAATCAGCAAAGCGATTCCGCCTCGGACATCCCTGGCTTATGTCTCCAACGAAGGTTCCGGCGACCTGACAGTCATCGATCGTGCCACCGGTCAGGTGGTCGGCACGATCATGGTCGGCGAGGCACCACATGGACTGGCGGTGGCAAAACGTTTGGGGATGTTGTTTGCAGCCAACACGGAGTCGAACACGGTATCGGTGATCGAAATTGAAAGCCGGCAACTGAAAGAGGAACTACAACTGGACTTCGGAGACAACCCTGTAGCGCTTTGCGTGTCCGAGGACGAACGATATCTAATCACCGCCAACCAAGGCTCCAATAGCGCGACGGTATTCGAATTGGCTTCCTTGCAGCAGGTCATCAATCTGCCAATGGGCACCGAACCCATGGATCTGGCGGTGGATCCTGTGACCAACCGCGTCTTTGTCGTCAATAGCCTGTCCGATAATGTCACCATCTTCGGTCTCGATGATTTTTCCGAAATCCGGACCATATCGGTGGGCTCAAATCCGGTGGCAATCGACATCGACTCCCGCGAACGAACGGCTTATGTGGCGAATCTGGGCAGCGGGTACATGACCGTGATCAACGTTGACGATCGTGCCGTGTCGGGTTGGTTGAATTTAACCCTGTCTATCGGAGACGTCACCGTGGACGATTTCTCAGATGTCCTGTATTGCGTCAACCGGAATTCCGGTTATGTTGGGGTCTTTGTTCCGTCACTGGGCGCAAGTATCGAGACAATTCCGGTTGGGAAGGATCCCCAAAAGGCTGCCTTCGATCCGGAACGCGCGTATCTGTATGTCACATGCCGGGGATCCAACAGCGTGTACGTCATCAATAAGACGTCTCGCCAGGTCGTTCGCACTATCGCTGCTGGTCGGAATCCTTATATGATGGTCTTTCCGTGATTCGGTTGATTTGAGGGAGATTCTCAGGCTCAAATTCAGTACAATAGTGGTTACATCCCGTACAATCATCACAGCGGCGCTGGCGATGGGTTTGGCGGTCGATACGGTTCCAGCATTTCAGAACCTGAATGGTAGCATCCGGCTTGGCTCCTCGGTTACCCACGCCGACAGCAGTGATCTCAGTTCCGTCGATCAGCAGTATTTTCTGAATTACAGCCGACCGTTGCTTCCCTATGTCACGATGCGGCTCTCGCTACGGTACAGCGATTACAAGACCGTTCCGGACAATGCCGAGAATTTCTGGCATGGCGAATTGCTGCCGTCGGGTGAGCTGACCTGGAAGAGCATCTTCTTCGCCTCAGGCGTTCACTATCGATATCGTCAGACGCGTGATCTCATCGAATCAAACAACCTGACGACTCGCAGCGCGGGAGGGTTCCTGAGATCCCAGTTCGTCAATCTCCCCACCGTCACTGTCCGATACGAGTGGCAAGACAACTCCTACGAATTATTGCTGCAGCCGCAAAAGACCACAGATCGCCGCTTTCAAACGGACGCCCGATATACCGTCAGGAATTTGGGGTTGTTGTACAGCTTCCTGCACAGAGAATTCGACAATCACTCCAATAACATCAGCCAGAATTATCAACAGCATGTCTTCCGTACGGATTACTCAGGGGCAGTTCTTCAGGACCGATTGCGGTTTTCCGGCTCCTATCTCTTCAATTTCAACCGGTATGAGCAAAACACCGGTTTGACGCCGGAACCTTACACCCAATTGACCACAGTCCTTGGACTATATGCAGAGGACAATACCCCCGAATTTGGCGCATTGGAATCGGTGCCGGCTCTGATTGATCAGGTCGTCACCGATCCTACGTCGCCGGAAATCAACATCGGCGGTGCCTCGATCAATCAGAACATTGGATTCGACCTGGGGATACCGAGGGACGTCAGCCTGATCTATATTTTTACCGACCGCTTTTCCGACCCAGAGCTTCGATGGGACATCTATCGCAGCGATGACAATCAGGAATGGTCGATCCTCCCTGAACAGGTTCTGTCCACGTTCAACGTTTCTCAGAACCGATACGAGATCGCCTTTTCAGCGGTTTCGGGGCGATATTTCAAAGCGCTGAATACAACGATTAGCCAACAGCCGGAAGTCTTCGTGACGGAAATCCAGGCTCTGACGGCGTCCGAAACTGTGCAGACCGGTCCCCAAGAAACCCAGAACCATCGCTTGAATGTCAACACCTCCTTTGAAGCCAGCAAGAAACTTAGCTTTGGGCTTGATATGCTTGCGGGGAGAATCCCGGAAACCGAAACGCGGGAAGGGCGGCGAGACTTCAACATCGCAGGAAGCGTGACCTACCGACCCGTCAACATGGTCAGTTCCGTCGCCAGAATCCAGCAGGAAAACATCGATTATGACAACAGCGCCATCGGCTCACGCAGTACGCAAACGCTGTCACTGTCTCTTTCGATCGACCCGATCGAAACCATGGACTTTTCCGTGGCGGGGTCCCGGATCAACAGCCTGGAAAACAACGATCTCTATCAACGGTTGACATCGGGACTGTTCCGGCTCTCCACTCAATGGCTGCCCACGTTGTCCACCTTAGGCGAGGTCGGATACACACACGACGAACGGATCCAGGATGGCGCGGTCATCGACAGTTGGAGATATCGGTTGTCGAGCGATGCCAGGTTATGGCAGAACTTCGCTGTGATAGCAAGCTACTACTTCCAGAACTACACGTCAGACCTGCCTTACCAAATCGAGAGCCGAGACGGGGCAGACGTCCAATTCACTTATTCTGTCACATCCTCCCTTTTCGCACGCGGCGGGGTACGACTCGATCGCGAGGGCGATCGGAAAGATATGACTCAGGACTACTCCTTGAGCTGGAACCTGACCGAGCGCATCACGGCGAGTTCAAGCCTGCGAAAAACGAACAGCAATACGGGGAATGACATCGTGACTCTTGGCGCCCAAGGTAATTATTCCCTGAGTAACAGGACCAGCATCAGTCTCAACTATTCTTACAACCGTGTCAGTGAGCCCGACATTTCTTCGACCTCCAGTTATCGGGTGGGCTTCAGTACCAGCTTTTGAGGACGATATGTTCCATGGCAAGCACATTCGGCGCTTAGCATTGTTCCCCGCTCTCCTGATTCTGATGGGTTGCGGCAGCGCCCCTCTGGTCTTCTTGAATCGCTCCTACGACTTCAACTTTGTGGAGAGGGTCGCGGTCATCCCATTCGAGAACCTTTCGCAAGCGCAGGGCTCCGGACAACAGGCGACGTTGATTTTCATTACAGAACTGCTCGCCAGTGAAACGTACGACGTGGTGGAACCCGGTGAAGTATCGAAGGCGTTGGGCGACCTGAATCTGGTAAGAACCGGCACGCTAAGCACTGATCAGATCATCGCCTTAGGAAAACGTCTGAAAGCTCAGGCACTGATCTTCGGCACGGTCGGAGAATCCACCTCGATTCGAAGCGGGAGCGTATCGACACCGACTATCTCGCTGGACCTCCGAATGGTGGAGACAGAAACCGGGACCACGGTATGGGCAGCATCATACACCTATGGAAGACCGTCATTGCTGTCATCGTTATTCGGGACCGGCGGAAAATCCACCAGTGAAACCATGCGTGGCTGTGTCCACAGGATATTGAAAACGCTGATTGAATAATGGACGTGATTGAATCGCAACTGCAAAGGATAGCAAGTCAATTCAAGCGAATGGTGGTCATAGCCGGGGTCATATTGTCATCAGTTTTGGCGGCGACTGCCCAGCCCGATTCTTCAGCCGTCAAAATGGCAATTCTCCCATTCGAGAATCTTAGCAATATGTCCGGCGCTCGCGCTACAGTGATGCGGATCGTCACTGACGAGATCCAGGCAGCGAGAATCCCTACCGCATCTACTGAGTTGGTCCAGAAATCGCTTCGGAACAACCGGATTCGAGATACCGGCAAACTGAATCGAAAGCAGATGGCACTGATTGCCGGGGACACCGATGCCAGATTGATTCTGATGGGCTCGATTGAGTACTTCGAAGAGTCACCCGAAGCTCAGGTGGGATTCTCCGTGAGACTTTTGGAAGCGGAAACAGGAAATATTCTGTGGGCGGATTCCAGATATGCAAGCGGGGACGCCAGCCTGAATGTCCTCGGATTGAGGCAAATCGATAGAATCGATGACCTGGCGAAACGTGAGTTGCATCAGATGGCAGCAGCGCTGGAAATACAGTATGCGCATTTCAATCAATCGTCGGTGCGGCAACCCACAGCCGCCCTCATGATTATCCCATTCATCAATAACACGACTACCGGCACGGTGAATTACGTCGTATCCGATATTTTCCTGACGGCGATATCGCAGAGAGGATATCGCGTCATCGAACCCGGGATGGTCGAACAGGAGCTTCGGTCACGAGCAGTGCTGCCTTATGGGGAAATCGACACGGCGAGTCTGTTAGCCCTTGGCGAGCATCTGGATGCTGATTACTGTGTCACCGGTTCCATCAACCAATACGAGGTTATCTCGGTCCAGGAAGGCGTGACAGTTCCTGCCATCGAAGTATTCGCCCGCGTCCTCGAAGCAACCACCGGCAACATTCTGTGGGCAGGGCGGATCCAACGAACCGGTAACGATTATGCCACCGTACTCGGAATCGGAACGGTTTTGTCACCGGGGCGGTTGATCCAACTTTCGACAGAAGAATTGCTGGATTCGATACCGGCACACAGTATGAATCCACAGCGTCAAGCGCCAATCATGAGGTCAAGTGATTAGAACAATCATCACCATACTTATGCTGGCTGCCACTATTTCGTCGCAGACTCGTGCTCAGAACAATGTGATCGCGGTCGTGAACGGCGACAGCATTTTTGTAAGCGGGCTGGAAACCGAGCTGATGCGTATCCACACGGGTCAAGAGCAAGCGCAGCGAGGCGAATTCGACCTCCCCAAGTTGATCGACAAGATCATCAACGAACGCTTGATGGTACAAGAGGCTCATTCGCTGGAGCTGGATCGTGACTCAGCCTTGGTCGATAATGTCTCCAAATTCCAATCGAGAGCGGCAGTGGCGAAGCTATTGAAGGACGTTCTGCCGGACACTTATACCTTGACCGAAACAGAAGTCCAGGATTTCTTTGTCGAGCAGTACCGTCAGTTCCGGTTCAACATGCTGACCGTCCGCGACAAAGACCGGGCAGATAGCCTCTATCAGGCAATTGCGAACGGCGCGAGCTTCGAGGACCTGGCTAGACAACATTCCCTCGACATGTACAAGTACCGTGGCGGCGACCTGGGACTCAGTCGATGGATCGACGTAGAAGACGTGATCAAATCGCAGGCGGAAGGTATGCACGTTGGTGACGTGCGCGGTCCGTTCGTCAACCGTCACGCCTATTCGATCATCAGATTGTCCGATGAGAAGCCTGCGGATCTTGCGGAACTTGACGCCCATCGAAAGAAGATTGTCGAGATATTGACTGCTCGGAAACAACAGAGGGCTCGGGACGGCTACTTCGACTTACTGAAGGCGAGGCATTCCGCACGGGTGGACAAGGACGCTTTGCATCGGGTTGCGGAAGGTCTAAGAACGGAATCCGGTAGTATCGACGGCAACTTGACCGTGGCGCAGGTTGGAGATGAGGTGATCACTGCGGATGAGGTGATCCGAAGTATCATGCGAAGCGGTCGCATCGGAAACAAAGATGCCATGGAGACGACCGTGTCGGATGCCGTGGAGGGATTGATCCGAGACCGTGTGGCGGAACGCGCAGCCAAAGATTACGGCAAGTTAAACGATCCTGACGTGGTCAACGAAGCCGCTGCTTACCAGGACTCGCTGTTGGTGCTCAAGTATCTCGAGGAAGTCGTGACCCCGCAGATCCAAATCGCCCAGTCTCAGATCGATTCGTTCTACCAGGCAAATCGGGACAATTATCGCCAGCCAAGTATCGTCAAGATCAGCCAGATCACAGTGGCAACCAAAGAAGAGGCGGATAGTGTGATTGCCCGATTGTCGCAAGGCGCCAGCTTCGCGTGGCTGGCGGAGAAAATCTCGATCGATGATTATGCAAAGTCAGGAGGTGACATCGGCACCGTCAATATCGGCGCTTACCCTGATCACATTAGGCACGATTTGGAGACCTGCGACATCGGTAGGGTCATGGGACCATATGCATCCACGAACGGCTATGTGATTCTGAAGGTGCGAGATCGAATCCCGGGTGACTATTATCCTCTCTCCAATGTGGAAGCACGGATCAGGCAAACCCTCTTCCAGACTGCCTTCAATCAGACACTGGATCGCATCGTTGACAAGCTGAGAAGCAGTTCCGAGATCAGCATCAATACCGATGTGGTCGAGAAGCTGTCAATCCGAGGAAAAGAAGGCGAGCGATAGCATGTTTCGAGCCAATCATACGGAAAAGCCAAGGACAGCTGGATTGGACATGCCACGACCTCATAGCCATGGCGGGAAAGGGCGGAGATCGCTGATTCTTATTAGTGCTGGCATGCTGATCGCTTTGGGAGTGTTGATCTGGACCGATCCGGGAATCTCCCAGGTCAAGAAGGGGAAGCGCTTCTCGAAGACCGGCACTTGCACCGATTGCCATGATCCCGATGCCTTCAAAGGGAAATATCGGCATGATCCGATGCGCAAGGGCGAATGTGCCGCCTGCCACAAGCCTCACGGTAAGGTCGGAATGCTCAGACTGCAGAAACCGGTGAATGAGCTGTGCCTGGATTGCCACGAAGCCAGCGCATTCGGTGGGACTGGCAAATTCCAGCACACGCCTCTCACAAAGGACGAGTGTACCGTTTGCCATAACCCTCATGCCTCCGATGATCGGATGCTGCTGAAGACCGCCCGGATCGACCAGTGCAATACCTGCCATAACCAAGCGAAATATGCCAGCCAAGCGGCGCACCGATCAGCAAAGGAATCTTGCTACGAATGCCACAATGCCCATAGCAGCGACTATCCCGACTTACTGAAGAATACAGAACAAGTCCTGTGTCTGCAATGCCACCGATCCACCGACGCAGCTTTTCAAAAAGCACATAAGGCATATCCCGTCGCCGACAAGCAGTGCAGCATCTGCCACCAGACACACTCTGCCGAAGGACAGTACCTTCTGGGTCAGAGCGTGCATCCTCCGATGGCGGATGGCGAATGCGAAGCCTGCCACAAAGCGCCAACCGACTCATCGGCATTTGCCGTGTCAACGCCCACCCAGGAACTGTGCTGGGGGTGCCACGATCAAAGCATATTGGCTCCGGCGGGAGTCCATGATCCGGTGGCTTCAAATGAATGCTTGCTTTGTCATGATCCCCATAGCTCGCCACAGCCAAAGCTATTGACACAGCGCGATCCGGAGCTCTGCCTGCAATGCCATGAAGATGTTGGAAAACTGCTGCATCAGAGAGTGACCCACCAGCCTGCCGCGGAATCTTGCGGAAGCTGCCACCGATCTCACGGTCTTGTGAAGCAGAAGTTGCTGGCGGAATCGGTCAACAACGTATGCCTTGGATGCCATACCGACTTGAGCGAGGTCGCACCAAACCAGAAACGGCATTCTCCGTTTGCCGACGGTGTGTGCACCGATTGTCATACCTCGCACGGTGGGAATTTTGAATCGCTTCTGGTGGCGAAGACAGAAGACATCTGCGTGGGCTGTCATTCGGAATCCGAAGCCTATTTCAAGAAGTCGTACGTCCACAAGCCGGTATTCGATGGGCAATGCGCCCAGTGCCACGATCCGCATTTTTCCGCTACGCCAAAATTCCTGAAACAGCCAGCCAGTGAGCTTTGCCTGAAGTGCCACACCGAGATCATGAAGACCTCGGAATCGGCGACGCTGCACCCGCCGTTCGCAGAGAAGCTGTGTCAGGAATGCCATGATCCGCATGCGAGCGTGTCGCAGCATCTGCGCAAAGTTAACGCCAGGGAGCTATGCGTGTCATGCCACTCGGACATGAAGAGCAAGATCCCAGAATATTCCACCGTCCACCAGCCGGTCGAGAAGGGTCAATGTGCGGAATGCCACAACGCACACTGGTCGGCAAATGCCAACTTGCTGCAGGACAAGCCGCCCTACATTTGCCTCAATTGTCATACGGAACTGGCGTCTCAACTGAAGTCGGAGAACGCCCACCCTCCGGCGGCGGAAGGACGGTGCATGGATTGTCATACTGCGCACTATTCCCAAACCGCATCTTTGTCCGAGCCCAAAGTCCCGGATCAGTGTTTGACCTGTCATGATGGGAAGGACGAGACATTCGTGCAGAAGCACTTAGCGCGAACGGGCGACAAATTGAATTGCACCGAGTGCCATGACCCACACGCTTCCGCCGAAAAAACCCTGATGCAGCGGATCATCCATCCTCCGTTCGGCGAGGGCGACTGCAGCGTCTGTCACCCGGCGACCGGTAAGGAGGACAAAGGTCAACATGAATAGTAGGCACCATATCGCTGCTATCTCGCTGGCGCTTCTTGTCTTCTCCTGGCGAGGATTCTCGCAGCAGGTTGCCGTGAATGAGCCGCAGGTCTGCCTCCAATGCCATGACGACTTTGGAAAAACGCTGCGCAGCAAGAGTGTCCATACTCCCCTGAAATCCGGCAAGTGTTCCCAATGCCATAATCCTCATGCGTCAAGGCACGCGGCATTGCTGGAAACGGATCCCGGTGATCTGTGCTTCAAGTGCCATGCCGACTTCAAAACGAAGATGACGGAGACTGCCGTACACCAGCCGGTCGCGGGCAAGGAATGCAAGGCATGTCACGATCCGCATGCGTCGGAGTATGCCAATCAGTTGCATCTTACGGAAAAAGAGCTTTGTGCCAGTTGTCATGACCAAGTCAATGTCTGGTTGAAGAGTCCGGTATCACACGCACCAGTGCAGTCGGGAAGCTGCACCGACTGCCACGATCCGCATGCGTCGAATAATCCAGGATTGACCAAAGGCGGCATTTTCGAACTGTGTTCGAAATGCCATGCCATCACGGACGAATTCACCAGGATCCACAAAGGATACCAACTGAAGGGATCCGATTGCACAACCTGCCATGACCCTCACGGATCGCGATCACCGGGGCTTTTGATGCCGCTCCAGCATGCCCCGTTTGCCGCCAACAACTGCCAGGAGTGCCATTCCAACATCAGGGGAAAGAGCGGCTTTGATTTGAAACGTCCGGTCAACAACATCTGCTTCGGTTGCCACGATGACGTGAGTCAGAGTTATCGGCTGACGTACCGTCATGTTCCGCCGGACAGCAATGAGTGCACTGTGTGCCACAATCCCCACGCAGCAAACGAATCCCCTCTACTCAAGACTCAGCAGATCAATCTCTGCTTGACCTGCCATTCCGAGAATAGCAAATTCGTACAGGACGTCAAATCCTGGGCGCACCGCAATCAGCAATGCACAGCCTGCCACACTCCCCACGGTTCCGAGGACAAGTACTACCTTCGGGAGAATTCCCTTGCGTTGTGCGGAACCTGCCACCAGCATGAGCATAGCGTATCGCACCCCATGGGTGGTAACACGCTCGACCCCCGAGACAATACCCCACTGACTTGCACCAGTTGCCACCAGATGCACCTGGCTGAACACGACCCGCTGCTGTCGTTCGACCGCAACCGCGACTTGTGTATCCAGTGCCATCGGAGATAATCACCAGACTCAGGACGGACCGCACCCAGCACAAGACTCCGTCTGAGTCGGAAACGCAGTGACAGAGGACAGATGATAACCCGCTAACAAGGCGGGTTATTTGATTTGGGCGCAGGCAGGTGACCACGGACAGTCATGATTTCGGAAATTTTTCTTGAATCTTCTCGAAAAAATCGCTATATATTTACCTTAGCCTCAGAAGTGAGAATAATCTATCCCGGGCTCTCGATGGTCGGACAAGTTGGCGGTGCGCTGAATCCATGACTTTTCACCGGTTGTCCTTAGCATTGCTTTACGCCATCACGTTGGCTGCCGCGGCGTATCTTGTGGTGGTCGGTGGCAGTTATTACGGCGCCTCAGAAGTCGATCGCCCTCATCACCCGTTGCACGAAGCCTGGAAACCAAGCGGTTTGATCGGTCACGGAATCGGAATTATCGGCAGCCTGCTGATGTTGATTCTGCTGCTCTATTCGGTTCGGAAACGGTTTCGCTTCATGCAGAATCGCGGGCATATCCGCTATTGGCTGAATTACCATATCTGGATGGGAATTACCGGACCAATCCTGGTTCTATTCCATACCACGTTCAAGTTCGGCGGGCTGGTGGCGGTTTCGTTCTGGTCTATGGTCGCCGTGGCTCTCAGTGGTGTGTTTGGACGCTATTTGTACATGCAGATCCCTCGAAGCCTTTCCGGAAATGAGCTGTCAGCAGCGGAACTTGAGCAGCAAGAACACGAATTCTCCAATAGGCTGTGGGAGGAACTGAAGGGGAAGGAGGAATGGATTGACCGGCTCGCTGAAGCCTATGGTGCGAGAAGAGCCGCGCAACTATCCGGCGTGGAGAGTGTCATCTTCCTGCTTTTCCGGGATCTGACGATGCCGTTCAGGTTCGCAAAGGTCAAACAGATACTTCGGCAGTCGCTGGACTTGACTTCCGGAGAAGTGCGGCAGATCGCGAAAGTCGCACGGAAACGGGCGCAACTGGAGCGCCGAATTGCTTTCCTGAAAACGGCTCACAGCCTGTTACACCATTGGCACATTTTCCACAGACCGTTTGCGGTGGTCATGCTGATTATCATGCTGGTGCACGTGGCTGTGACTATCGTGTTCGGCTATCGATGGATATTCTGACCTCACAAGTTCGATGATCGAAACTCTGATATATGTCGGTGTGGCGCTGATCGCTGCAGGGATTCCGGCGGTGTACATCTTCATGTCACTTAGGAAAAGCCGGTTGTCTGCCCTCACGCTGCAAAAGTCAATCGAGAGCGGGTTGGGGGAACCGGTGTCACTGCATCCCGTCATCGATCCCAACAAATGCATCGGTTCCGGCGCCTGTGTCAAGGCGTGTCCGGAGGGCGAGATCCTCGGCATGATCAAGAACCGAGCCGCACTGATCAAGCCGACACGGTGCATCGGACATGGCGAATGTCAGAAGGCTTGTCCGGTCGGCGCGATCACCTTGGTATTCGGAACCGAGACTCGAGGCGTCGAAATTCCGCACATCTCAGGGACTTTTGAGACCAATGTCCCGGGCATCTATATCGCCGGGGAGTTGGGCGGAATGGGGTTGATCCGAAATGCCGTCACGCAAGGTCGAGAAGCAGTGCAATATATCGCACAAAGTCTCGAAGAGAAACACCGTGAGGGGGCGTTCGATCTGGTTATTGTCGGATGCGGACCGGCTGGGATTTCCGCATCGCTCCAAGCTAAGAAAGAAGGTCTTAGCTTCGTATCGATCGACCAGGAAGATCTGGGGGGCACGATTCTGTCCTATCCCAGACAGAAATTGGTGATGACACAACCCGTTGACTTTCCTCTCTACGGAAAATGGAAACTTCGAGAGGTTCAGAAGGAAGAATTACTGCAATTCTTCACCAAATTGTTCGACGAGGTGGGATTGAAGGTCAATGACAGCGAGAAAGTCAACGAAATCGTCAAAGAAGACCAATTTTTCAAAGTGATCAGCCCCAAGGGGGAGTATTACGCACAGCGGGTACTTCTTACCATCGGACGCCGGGGCTCTCCTCGGAAACTCGGGGTCCCCGGCGAGAAATCGGACAAGGTTTTCTACCGGCTGCTGGATCCGGAAAAATTCCATCATGTTAAGATCCTGGTGGTGGGAGGCGGCGACGCCGCCATCGAGACGGCATTAGCTCTGGCAGAACAACTCGGGAACACCGTGCATCTATCCTACCGGCAAGAAGGGTTCTTTCGGATCAAAGACGGGAACCGTTCCCGAATCGAACAGGCGATAAAGAGCAACATCGTCCAGCCGCTCTTCAAATCGCAGGTCAAGAAGATTGAACACGATGCGGTGTATCTGGAACAAGACGGCAAGGAAATAACACTCCCCAACGACCTGATATTCGTCTTCATCGGCGGCGAATTGCCCACTGAATTCTTAAAGAAAATAGGCATCGAATTTACTCAAAAGCATGGAGAAACTTGATCAAAGTATACTTCCGGAAAATATTTCATCCCGCGGATTTTTCGCTTGACTTTGAATCTGGAAAGCGATAGATTTTAGTAATGATTATTATTCACAGTTATCGGACTCGAATGAAATCCACTATATTTGGCGCTATTCTATTATTACTTACAATCTTACAGGTACCAGCCATTGCCCAGATTTCTCCGGGGAAGTTGTCCAAATTCCATGAGGCGATGGAAGGTATCGGCAACTGCACCGCCTGTCACGAGATTGGCAAGGAGCCGACCAACGATCGGTGCCTGACGTGCCACACCATAATTCTGGAACGCATTAAGGCGGGGAAAGGATATCACAGTTCAAGTGAAGCGACGTCAGTGCATTGTTTCCAGTGCCACTCCGAGCACAACGGACGCGATTTCGAGCTGATCTTCTGGAAGAATGGGCGCGACAACTTCGATCATTCTTTGACAGGTTATGGACTGGATGGGGCTCATCGTGGATTGGAGTGCAGCAAGTGCCATCATTCGAGTTTCTTGCATGCTGCCGAACTGGAACGCCACAAGAATATTGATCTTAGCCGGACCTACCTTGGGCTGGGAACAGTATGTCTGAATTGCCATATCGATGAGCATCGGGACCAACTGGGCGGCAATTGCCTCCAATGCCACAATTATCAAGGCTGGCGTCCGGCAGTCGGCTTCAATCACGACAGCGCCCGATACCGGCTGACCGGCAAGCATCGCGACCTGGAATGCGTCAAGTGTCATGTTCCTCGGGCGGCGCCGCCGGCGAACTCTGAAAAGATCGCCAAGAAAGAGAATGCGGACCAGTACGTCAATTACCGCGGTCTGGGCTTCCAGAATTGCACTCCTTGCCACCGGGACGTCCATGACGGCAGACTCGGCAGCGATTGCCAGAAGTGCCATCAGACCACTGGTTTCAAAGAGATCCAGTCGCGGGAATTCAACCACGACATGACGAAATTTCCCCTCGTCGGGCGTCATGTCGGCGTCGATTGCAAAAAGTGCCACATCAGCGGCAAGACGTTGACGCCGCTTCGATACGACCACTGCAACCAATGTCATCAGGACATCCATCGAGAGCAATTCGCAGCCAGACCGGACAGCGGCGAATGTGCGCCGTGCCATACGGTGGAGGGATTTCTTCCTTCGACTTATGGCGTCAGTCAACATCAATCGAGCCGGTATCCGTTGACAGGCAGCCACCTGGCAGTGCCATGCAACTTATGCCATATCTCCGTAATAAGCAACGACGGGAATTCATACGCCAGATTCGCCTTCCCGGACACCAGTTGTGGGGCATGTCATCGCGACATCCACCAGGGGCAAGCCGACCGCTGGGTATCGCAGGGAGGCTGTCAATATTGCCACAATACCGGTTCCTGGCATTCGGTGGTATTCGATCACAACCTGAGCCGCTTCAAATTGGAGGGGCGGCACACCTCAGTTGCCTGCCGGAAGTGTCATACCGCAGCGGAGGCAGCTACTGAGGCTCAGGCGCTTCGGCTGAAGCCTCTTGGTCTGGCATGTTCCGATTGCCATGACGACAAGCACGGCGGGCAATTTTCTCAAAATGTCATCACCGAGTGCAGTCGATGTCATACTGCTGCGGGCTGGAATGCGCTGATCTTCGATCATGATCGGGATTCCCGATTCCCACTCCATGGCGCGCACAAGAAGGTGCGTTGCGATAAGTGCCACCAATTGATCACGCAAGAGAATGGTATGCAGCTTGTCAGATACAAGCCGCTGCACACGGAATGTATTGACTGTCACGGTGATTCGGTCCCTGACACCACAAAATCGCTCGAATGAGAATCCGAGGCAAGTACTCGAGGGAACATCAATGAACGCGCTCAAAGTGGCTCTTATTGCTATTTTGGTGCTGATGTTGCAGACCGTTTTTTCTTCCAGTGATTCCATGGCTCAGACACGCCAGAATCCACACGGGACAGACTTCTCGCTGGACTGTCAGCAGTGCCACTCTGTCGAAACCTGGAAGGTCAACCTTTCGCAAATCACGTTCGATCACTCGAAGACGGCTTTTCCGCTGGAGGGGCAGCATCAAACCGTTTCCTGCAGAGGCTGCCATTCGACGCTGAAGTTCACTGAAGCTCCCACCGAATGTGTCTCCTGCCATCAGGACATCCACTCCGACCAGTTCGGCAATAGTTGTAATCGATGCCATACTCCCGCAAGCTGGGCGGACAATACGAGGATGCGCCAGATGCACCAGGAGACGCGATTCCCTTTGATCGGCGTCCACGCCGCGTTTGATTGCCAGGTGTGCCATCCCGGCGGCGAATATGTCAATCTGCCGATCACCTGCGAAGGATGCCATCTGGAGACCTTCGTCGCGACACAACATCCGTCGCATGTTAATGTCGGCTTTGGCACCAATTGTCAGGATTGTCACTCGGTCTTGACCATGGGCTGGACCGGTGCTCGATTCCAGCATACCGCCAACTTTCCGCTTCAAGGCGGGCATGCCATCCCCGACTGCGGAGTCTGCCATGGCAGCAGCCTTGCCGCCCTCTCCTCCGTATGCTATTCATGCCACGAACGCGATTTCAACAGCACCACCGATCCTAATCATGTCCAGAGCGGATTTGCGCACGACTGTACTATTTGCCATTCGATCAATGGCTGGAGTCCGGTGACTTTCGATCACAGCGCCACTGGTTTTCCTTTGACCGGAGCACATCTGACGACTGCATGCACTGCCTGTCATGTCAATAACCAATATTCAGGGCTTTCGACGGACTGCTTCGGGTGCCACGAAAGCAACTATAACGCAACCACCGATCCCAATCACGTGCTGGGCGACTACCCGCACGACTGCACGATGTGTCACACCACTTCCGCCTGGTCGCCATCCACGTTTGACCACAGCCTAACCGGCTTCCCTCTGACAGGATCGCATCTGTCCGCGAGTTGCACCGATTGCCATATCAACAACCAGTATGTTGGAACACCCACGGCATGTTTCGCTTGCCATGAGGACGCTTACAATGGCGTCACGGACCCAAATCACCTGCTGGGGAACTTCTCACACGAATGCCAGACCTGCCACACTACCGTGGCATGGTCTCCATCGACCTTCGACCATAATCAGACCAACTTCCCCCTGACCGGCGCTCATATCGAAGCCAACTGCAGCCAATGCCATATCAATAATCAGTATGCAGGAACGCCAACGGACTGCTTCTCGTGCCATGAGGCGAATTATAATGCTGCGACTGATCCCAATCATTTGACCAACCAATTCCCCCACGATTGTGCCATGTGCCACTCGACGACGGCATGGAGCCCATCCACCTTCAACCATAACAACACCAATTTCCCGTTGACCGGCGCCCATCAGACCATTGCCTGCACCGCGTGTCATATCAATGGTCAATACACAGGCACTCCAACGGACTGCTTCTCGTGCCATGAGGCGAATTATAATGCCGCGACCGACCCCAATCATTTGACGAACCAATTCCCCCACGATTGTGCCATGTGCCACTCGACGACTGCATGGAGCCCGTCCACGTTTAATCACAACAACACCAATTTCCCGTTAACGGGCGCCCATCAGACCATTGCCTGCACCGAGTGTCATATCAACGGTCAATATGCAGGAACGCCGACGGACTGCTTCTCATGCCATGAGGCGAATTATAATGCCGCGACCGACCCCAATCATTTGACAAACCAGTTCCCGCACGACTGCGCTATGTGCCACTCGACGACTGCATGGAGCCCGTCCACGTTTAATCACAACAACACCAATTTCCCATTGACAGGTGCCCATCAGACCATTGCCTGCACCGAGTGTCATATCAACGGTCAATATGCAGGAACGCCGACGGACTGCTTCTCGTGCCATGAGGCGAACTATAACGCGGCGACCGACCCCAATCATTTGACAAACCAGTTCCCGCACGACTGCGCTATGTGCCACTCGACGACTGCATGGAGCCCGTCCACGTTTAATCACAACAACACCAATTTCCCATTGACAGGCGCCCACCAGACCGTGCCGTGCAACTTGTGCCATATCAATGGTCAATACTCGGGAACTCCCACGGAGTGTTTCTTCTGCCACCAGAACGATTATAATGGCGCCACCAATCCTAATCATTTGTCACAGGGCTACCCAACCGACTGCCTGATGTGCCACACCACGAATAACTGGCTATCGAATTTCAACCACGACCAACAGTACTTCCCCATCTATTCCGGTCACCACGCAGGAACCTGGAACACCTGCGCCGATTGCCATCCGAATGCTGCGAATTTCCACGAATTCACCTGTATCGACTGCCATGCTCATAATGAAGCTCAGATGAACGAAGAACACCAGGAAGTCCCGGGATATATCTATGCCAGCTGGGCGTGCCTGCAATGCCATCCGACTGGTGGAGGCGGCGGGCTGGACATCAACAAGAAAACGTCGCCATACCGCCGACCCGGACATTGACAAGGTAAGCGGAATGAGCATTGTTCGTCAAAAGGACAGACATGTCGAGATCACTTCGAAATATCCTGTGGATTAGCGCTCTGTTCTTGATCGCGTCGACGCTCTGTGCACAACAGGTCACGACAGTCGTGAAGTATGTGTCGCAGGATCACGTATATCTGGACGCCGGCAGTTCGCAAGGAATCGCGACGGGTGATCAGGGGCAAATTCTCAGGGACGGAAACACTATCGCACGTATCGAAGTCGAATTCGTCGCGGAAAAATCGTCGTCGTGCAAGATATTGGAGCGCACCGCTGACATCCAGGTCGGCGACGCTGCCGTGATCCAAGTCATCACGGTCGCCCCATCGGGTCAAGTCAACACAGAACCAGAGCCGCAGCCGGCGCCGACCCCCATGGCGCAGGAACCAGTCAGCCCAAAGCGGGAATCCGTCAATCGCCTCTCCGGAAGGATCGGATTCCAATACTATCAGCAAATCGACAATGACCACTCCAATAACGATTTCCAGCAACCTTCGTTGCTGTTGGATTTGGGCGTGGGGAATGCCCTTGGCTCCCAACACGATCTGACGATAAGGATGCGGTCGCGCCGCAATATCAGGAATGGCGCCGTCGGCAGCCCTGCGCAGACCGATTGGGATAACCGTATCTACGAATTCTCGCTAAGCTATGGACCTCCCGGCTCGCTCTTCAGTTATCAATTAGGGCGTATCCACTCCAACCGATTCAGCGGCATGGGCTATATCGATGGGGGAATGGTGAGCTATCGTGCCAACGAACAGATTGCCGTGGGCGTGTTTGGCGGCACGCAGCCGGATCGACAATTCGCAAATGTCAATCCGGACGAGCTGAAAGGCGGAATCTTCGCTTCGTATGACAGAGGCAGCTTTCGATCGAATCGCGTCAGCGCCACTCTTGCATTCGTCGGACAGTATGTCAATCAGAACATCAGCAGGGAATTCGCCTACCAGCAGATTACTGCCACCGTAATGAGGAAATTATACCTGTACCAGAGCGCCGAAATCAACATCAATCGTGGGTGGCGGCGGGATGCGGCTGGGTCGTCACTGCAACTATCGAATGTGCTGATCAATCTGCAATATGACATCACGAAATCACTGAATGCGTCCATCGGTTATGACAACCGACAGGACGTCCATACCTGGGAAAATCGCTCCACGCCGGACAGCCTATTCAATGACTACCGTCGTGAAGGCTTCCGAACCGGCTTGAATATGCGCCTGCCGGAAAACCTGCGCCTTTCGCTGAACGGCAACCTCCTGTCCAATGGTGTCACCAATAGCTCGTCTCGATTCTACTCAGCGGCACTAAGCACATCGGATGTGCTAAAAACCCGGATAGCAGCCGTGGTCAGAGTCGCGGCGTTCGATAATCCTTTAAACAATGGAATTCAAGGCTCGATCGGAGCTTCCAAGTACTTCCTGAACAAGCTGAATCTGGGCGCAAGTCTTGGTCGAAGCCAGTACAGCATCGGTGTCACCAATCAAGATGTCGTCTCTGATTGGGCGCAGCTCGATGCAAGTTATTTGTTCGCGAAGCGCTGGTACACCTCCGCATCCGCCGAAATCCACCGAGGCGACGACATCAACGCCGACAGGCTATTTCTCGACATAGGAGTCAGATTCTGAGACAGAGCCCCGTCATCGGTCTGTCCCCGGGCGGATAGCTCAACGCTTCGGAGGGATTCAAAAACGCCGCGTAGGGTGATACGCGGCGTTTTTCTATGCACGGGTGTGATACCAAAGCAAAAGGGCTCTGTGAAAGAGCCCTTTTCTTGGGTAGAGAAGAAACACTGTGTCCAGTGAGGGAATATCCTATTTGACGACCAGGACTTTCTGCATAGTCGAGAATCCGTGGTCACCTGTCATCTTCACGAAATACACACCGGCATCCAGGTCCTCGTTGGTCAAATCGAGGGTATAGATTCCGGGCAGAAAGTCCCGGCTGACCAGCGTCTTGACCTCTTTCCCATTCAAATCATATATCTCCAAGCGGACTTTCCCGGAATTTCGGACATAGAAGTCGATGGTGGTGGGAGCGGTCGAGAGGTTCGCATAATTGGCAAAAAGCCGATATTGCTCCAAAGACTCCGGAGGCGTTTGCCCTTCTTTTTCGGACGGAGTAGCCGAGACCAGCATGGGATACACGACTTCCGCGCCGGTACTGGTCTTGTACGCGATCTTGTAATAGTAGGTGACCCCGTTGATAACCCATTCATCGACAAAGGTGTAGTCAAAACCTCCCGGATTTAAGCCGTGGACCGGGATCTCAGAGATCAGAGAAAATTTCCCCACCGGCGCGAACCCGCGATACAGCGAATAATGACTGATTCCTGCTTTGTTGGACGTGGACCACCGCAAGACCACCGTGTTGTCACTCCCTCTGGCGACCAGGCTCTTCAAAATTCCTGGATTCAGTTCCACGGAAGCCACAGGCTGGGAATCGCGCCCTTGACCCTTGCCAAAAAACGGGAACACCACGAACACGAAACCCACCAGCAACAACAAAAAAACTACGTGTCGAGACTTCACCGATCCTCCTGGCTTCGCAAATAACGCACGCCGCCTTGGACCCTCTTGACATTAGAATATATACCCCAGACGACAAAAAGTCAAGGACAATTTGCAGAAAACAGGATAATGTCTGGCATCTAATCCTTTGGATTTCCTATAGATAGTATAGTAACTATCACCCCGACCCGTATCCACTACCCCGAAACGACGAAGCTCCGCCCGGCGGACTTTGCACAGGACACAAAGCCTCAAACGCATCACCCCGAGACGGTCTCAGGGTGATGCTCATGACTATCCTCGGATATCCAGCGAATCCGGGATCAGCGCACTTGGTATCGCGAAAGATCCAATCATCAGCGGTTCGCTAAGGACTTAGATTGCGACCGTGCGTTGACCGCGTTGATGAAGTGGATGGCGGTTTCCAGCAAATTCTTGGCGTAGGTCGGGTTGTGAACGCCTCGACTGGCGTCGTTGGCGACGAAAACGTAGGCGTAGCCCGCCATCCGCTGCTCGACGGTGGTGGCGGTCGCAGAACCCAAGCTGTCCGCAGGAACGCCGATGGCGGTGATCAACTCGAACATCAAATCATTGATCTCGGTTTGACCACCGTTGTGATCGAAGAATCCCTCCTCGGTGAGTTCCGCGTGACAGCCTTGACACGCGGTCACGGACGGCACAAAATCATGACCCGGTCGCAATGTCGGAGGATCGACATGAGGTTTGTCCGTCATGTGGCACGTCACACAGGCTTCGGCAAGTCCTTGATGAGGATGAGACCGGCTGTAGGTGCTATCCGGGATTTCGTAGCACCCGGTGCCTAAGAACATATCCATCTGATCGCTCTCATGCGGACCGAAGTGCTCCGTGCCGTTCTGAATTTGACCCTCCACATTGGAGACAGAACGACGGGCGTGATGGCACTGCGCGCAGACCTGCGCCGGACCATAACTGGTAAAGGTCGCAGCTTGATTGGCGTCGTAGATCACAGAGAAGTCGCCCAGGTTGCGCAGCTGCTTGTCGTTTGCCGCGCTATGCGGATCATGACACGCCACACACCCCACCATGTCCGCCTCCGCAGGAAGCGCCAAGCCGCTCAGAGCAGGATCGTTTGCAATAGCAAAACCCGCTGCGGTATGGCATCCCGCGCATGTCGTCGATGTGCCCCATTCCTCGGTAAATTCCTCGACCGTCATTCCCAGCCTCTCCATGACGGTGCCATGCCCGGACTGGTGCCATTCAGCCACTTCCGAATGGCACTTCGCGCATGCGGACAGCTCTACACCATTCTCGATCCGCGTGTCGAAAGAAACCTCCGGCGCATGATCGTAGATGGTGGGACCCATCGGTCCGTGGCAGGACTCGCATTGCACATTCCGCAAGATGTCGATCCTGGCGCTGTCTGCAGCGGTCTGAGGGGGCCAATAATCGTCGAATCCGGTCAGATCGGGACCGTGGACGGTGATGCTCGTGTCGCCGGATGCGACCGGCGAGTCAAATCCAACGGTGTGACACTGCAGGCAATACGGGTTATTCTGATCACCCTCGGTCACCAAGGTGGCATAAGCCAGTGAGTGGTTGGTCCCGTGCCAGGTCTCAACCTTGCTGCCGTGGCAGTGATTGCAGGTGTTCCCATCGTCGCCCAGGTATGTCAGGACTGGGGTTCCGGGTCCTTGCGGACCCTCGGGACCCTGTTCGCCCCGAGGACCTTCCGGTCCCTCGCAGCCGAACAAGACCAGACAGAACGCGAGAATAATCAGCAAAATTTCCATTCTTAGATTCATAGCAAATCCTCCCGAAGTCTTAGAATAATTTTCCTCTCATCTGTCATTATTGACATAGTCGTCAAAATTTAGGATTTTGCGAACCAAATGTCAAGGGAAAAACGCGAGACGAGCATTAATCACGCCGGTTGTAAGGCAACTATTCCATCTAATAACTATACCATTGGACCGTCCACTGCGGCTCTTGCGCAGTGGTCATGCGACCTTTGGCTTTGCGGAACCGCGCTCTTCGCGGAAACACTCTTCGTATCATGCGCATCTTGCCCATGACCGGGCACGGGCGGGACGCCCGTGCTACGTTTATTGGAATCCCGCGACGCTAAAAAACCGAGACAGCCGAATATGCAAAGACCCAATGCGGACAGCATCGGGTCTTATTTCTTTTCAGATCGGCATTTGAATAGCCTGACGATGTTGCGATGGATTACTCAGTGGGCAGATGGTGTTCGATTTTTGCCCACATAGTCTCGTAATTCCAGGGTTCTTCCGGTTGATTAGGATTTTCCTCGTTGTGGCATCTCAGGCAGGTTTTCTCATCGGGCTTCATTAGTCCTTGTTCCGCATATGCCTTTTCCCGCGTTTCGGGCTTGCTATGAGTCAACTTATAATCAGCGCCGGGACCGTGGCATGCCTCGCACTGGATTCCCTTCAGATTCATGGTGGTATCGCCGGGAACATATCCCCCGCTGTCATAACCAGTGGTGTGACACTTGAGGCACTTGGGATTTTCGGTATCACCCTTCTCGGTGTTCAGGCTTTCGAACGCTTTGGCGTGAGCGGTGCCTTCCCACACTTGCCAGACTTCGCCGCCCTTGGCAAGCTTGTGACACATCATACATTTGCTCCCGCCGATGTAGGCGTGATCAACCGCCAGCGCCGCGAAACAGAACACGGCAAGTCCCAACAGAATTGCGAACCATAGAATACTCGTCTTACTCATCAATCCTCCTCGTCTGTTTTAGTTGGCAATGTTATAAGGTTCGCTTGTATCGGCAATGTTCTCAGATGACATCAGGATCAAGCGTGGGCTCCACTCCAGGTTTGCCTCACGCCGACGTCACGCCTCAAAATGTGGCTTTTCCTGTTCCAGAAACCACTCGCGCGGATTCTCGAGATAATTCAAAGTCTCGGCGAGGATGCGATAATGTTCGTTTTCCTGCTCATTCAGGAAGACATACATTTTTCTGGCGGTCTCGTTGCCGGTTTTTTCGGCGAGATCTTTGTACATCCTGGCGCCGTCTTCCTCGAATTTGATGGCGACTTTGTAAGCCAGGAACACATCCGGATCTGCCTCCACCGTCGCTTGCATCCGTCCCCGTGCGGCTTCAAATATGGTCTGCCGACGCAGATCATAATTCGCGGCTTTGCGAAGTTGCTCAGACAAGACGCCCGCACCTCCCGCCTTTAAATCCCTGTAGAACTCTTCGATCAACTTGATATGTCGGAGCTCTTCTTCGGCGAGCGTGCTCATGGTCGTTTTTGCCAGCGGATTACGGATTTTTGCCGTGGCGTCCAGATACATGGTGCGACCGTCCTCCTCCGTCTTCAAAGCCAGCTTCAGAGCTTCCAATTCTTCATCATTGTCCATGATCACCGCCTATCGACTACTCTTAGTTCCTTAATTATCACCCACATATCTTGATGGAAATACACAGAGAATCTGTCATCAAGATTAAGTAAAAAACTACGAAATTTCAGCGCAATAGTCAACAAAAAAGGTAAGAAATTTCCTTCAGGGTTTCGATCCCAACATGACCTGGATTTTCTCCATGATACTAGTCTCCAAGTAATGCAAGTCGATGGGTTTTGTGATGAAGTCCGAAGCCCCGTACTTCAGCGATTCCCGCCCGATTTTGAGATCATGGAGACCGGTGATCATGATAACGCCAACCTCGCGGTCCAATTCCCTGATCTTCTTCAGCGTCTCGATCCCGCTTGTTTCCGGCATTTTGACGTCGAGCAGAATCAGGTGCGGGCGGAGCACTTTGAGCAGTCGAATAGCTTCCAGTCCGGAAGCGGCAGCATGAGCGTCAAAGCCCTTCGCCAGGAAAAACTCGACCAGGGTGTCCCGGAAGTCTTTCTCATCATCCACAATCAGCAAACGGCTCTTGATATCGGGATCTTTCTTCTCCATAGCTCCACCCCATACATTAGTTTGACGTAAGAACGTAATACCTACACAGGAACTTGTGCTTCTTCTTTGCCCTTGGATTCGTCGACGGTCATCAACACGCCCATTCCTGTCAGGAAGAATATGATGAGAATCAGAATACCTGACCTTAGCGATCCGGTAATCATGGTCGCCAGACCAAACGTCACTGGTCCCAGGACGCTGGCGAATTTGCCGGATATGGCAAAGAAGCTAAAGAATTCCGCACTGTTCTGAACCGGCACAAGCAATGCCTGCATCGATCTGGCAGCGGACTGGCTGCCACCCATCACCAATCCGACCAGGACTCCAAGCATATAGTATTCTTTGATCGGGTCGGTAAACCAGCCAATGAAATATGCCCACAGGACGATGCCGGTCCAGACGACAATTGTAATGATCAACGTGAGCTTGTTGCCAATCCTATCGACCAGTTCGCCGAATCCTAACGCTCCAAGGAATGCCACCCCCTGAACCATCAGAAAGAAAATGATTAATTGCCCGGAACCCATATGCAGCACCTGGTCGCCGAAGATCGCTGCCATGATGATGACCATTTCGATGCCGTCGTTGAACAGGAAATAGGCGAGGAGAAATTTCCATAACTCGCGAAATCGCCGTACCTCCTTGAACGTCTGCATCAGTCGAGCTTTGCCGACCTGGTAGTAGGATCGATCTGCCGGCTTATGTTGACGAGGTGCCCTCTCGCGCACCCATAGGAACGTCGGCACCGAGAACAGCAACCACCACACAGCCACTACTGGGAATACTGCCGTAATCGGTGTAGGTTCCCTGAGTCCGATCACCGACGGGTATTGCAACATGCAGAGATTGATCAGCAGACACAGCCCACCACCTATGTATCCCAAAGCCCATCCAATTCCCGAGACTTTTCCCAAATCTTGTCGGGCGGCAATCTCCGGCAGCAGTGCGTTATAGAACACATTTCCGCCGGCGAATCCCATCAAAGCAATGACAAACAGCGCCCCGCCCCACAATACTTCCCCCTGGTGCACCGTGGCTAACAGCGCCGTGAATGCCGAGCCCACAATGCAATAGACCAGCAGAAAACGCTTCTTCAATCCCGAATAGTCGGCAATGGCACCCAGAATCGGAGAGGTCACTGCGATGATGATCATTGCCAATGCCACCGCAAAAGTGAACAGTGAGGCGCCGGGGATGCGTGCCTCGATTCCGAATAGGTTGAGGACTGTGCCTTCCGCTCCGCCCGCCACCACTCCCGCATAGTACTTGTTGAAAATGACTGCCATCACCGACGTGGCAAATGCGGAATTGGCAATGTCATAGAACGACCACCCCAGCACTTCCCGGGGATTATGATATTGAAACCGAAACAATGACATACGGTTACAGCGCCAGAGACATCCTGATCCAATTCGAGTTGGCGAAATCCACTATCGCAGAACCACCATCTTCCTGCAGTCCGAGATGGAGCCGGTATCCAGGCGATACAGATAGACGCCGCTTGAGACCGGAGTCCCGGCATCACTGCGACCGTCCCAGACTATCTGATGGAAGCCGGATCCAAACAGCTTCCCATCCGCCAACAATCGAACCCGTTGCCCCAGCACGTTATAGATCGCCAGCGAGACTTTGGAACTGTTACGATTCTCGAACGGGATGATCGTGGACATATTGAACGGATTAGGGTAATTCTGATGCAGACGGAACGTTACGGGAAGTGTAACATTGCCTCCCGGAACCGAGATTTGGGGATCGAACCACGTCAAGATGCTCTGCAGCGCTTGCCGAATGGAATTGGTGCCCGCCAAGCCGGACGCCCCTTCCAAGCCAAACGTCATGACGATGGATTTGTAAGTGCCATTATCATGACGGACTGCACCCGAGATCGGCGGTGACGAATTGTAATGGAATATCTCCACTCCATCCCCAATTGCAGATACTTCCCCTGGGGAATTCTGATTCTGAGCCCCTCCGGCGCCGGTAATCAGTAACGACATGCCGTTTGACACCGGATCGCCTTCCACGCCATACAGATAGCGGTTACCGATGGTCGTGACTCCAATCTGACCGTGCAAGTAGTCGCTCAGGAAACCTGTGCCTGCAAGGGACGCCTCCAAATCCTGACCGGTCAAGAGCAAGTTTCCGCCGGTATCCAAATAGGATTCCAGAGACGCGATATCACTGGAAGTCAGCACCTGACCCGCAGCGTTGCCGGAAAACCACACTACCACACGGAATTCTTGCAAGGCGTCCCCCGGCGAACCATCGCGAGCCACGTCCCAGTGGTAAGCATCGACACCCATATCCGCCAGAGGAGCCAGATACCAGGTCTCAAAGAAATTGGCATCATCATCATCCACTAACACCACGGGCGCCGGAGCCATTTCCACATCAAAGATCGTGGTATCACCGCCCGCGACCAGGACATCACTCCACTCTCGTGGCGTGTACGGAAGCACCGGATCCACAACCACCCGGTATTCTCCGCTGGGGAGGGAAAACTCGTAGTTCCCTGTTATGGGATCGGAAATCGTCGATCCATAAGGCTCTTCCGGAGGATACAAGTTATTGTAGAAATATAACGTCGCATCGATTCCATCCAGGGTCGCCGCATCGTACACTCGCCCGGCGATGGCGCTCTGTTGCAGGATCACGATACCGACCGTCATGCTATCGTTCGATCGATTCTCGTCGTCCGCCATGTTGGTGAAAGCAGTCAGAGTAAATGCCCCGCCCGTTTGCGGTACCCAGGGCGGCGAAAACGCAACCGTATCCACTCCCCCTTGCGGCAAAATGGCAAATGAGGAAGCGGCGTACCCGCCTATTACCGCCACCGGAACCGTGCCTAACGCGTCATGACCCAGATTTCCGGCAACGACTGTGATCGAAATCGTATCTCCTGCCATGAATGGGTGAGAGGTATCCGGCTCCAGAAAGGCAATGATCCCGGCGTCCCTATTGTACATCGCGTCAATGATCTTGTCGATGCCCATCCAATTCAAATAGCACGACACCCAGGTCTGATCGATGGAATCGGGGTCGGTTGAGGTCGCCATGATCCCGCCGTCATTGTCGGTATCCATCGCCAAGAGCCTGTCTACATTGGAAACCGCCTGCGCGTGGAATGCCTCGGTGCCGGTGACATCGTACATGTAGTGGTAAGCGTGAGCGTACCACACATTCCACGAGTTGTTCCATTGTCCGGTGGCTTGCCAGGTATCCAGATAGCTGGCATAGGTCGCGAGCCAGGTTTGACCGTACGACGGATCTAATCGAAATCGGCTATTGCAGATTCCCCACATGGCGGTGCCGGCGGATAACGCCCACACTTCAGTCGTATTCAACCGCGCTGGATTTGCTTCCACCCATGCAATGACTCGATCCGCCATGGACAAAGCGCTGTCGATATATGACTGCACACCGGTGAATTCGCCATACAAATACAGCGTTCCTGCCGCCCACCCCGTGACCAGAGGATGCAACTGCTGGTAAAATGGATTGGGATGGTTAAAAGCCAACAGGTGAGTCTGCAGATAGCGGGCGCAGGAATCAGCGTACTGCGTGTAGGTAGGATCGCCATAGACGTCGGAGTACTTCATCTGCGCAATCAACGCCCAACCGCAGTTGTGGACGCGATAGTAGTCGCTGTCATATCCTTCTTCGCTGTACGCCGGGAAATGCATGACATAGGTCCAAGCATCAGCAATGTTGTCCCGATATAATTCCAGATCGTCGGCAAGCTGAGCGTACCGGCTCCACACCCTGATGGCTTCCTGGGTATTATCGGTCTCAACAATATACGATACCGGACCGGTCTCGCCTTCGATCATCCCGCCAAAATTGGGGCTCTGGGGATCGGACACTTGCCAGAGACTCAGGAAATGGCTGATTTGAAAATACTCGTGCAGGTAAGAATAGTATTCAAGAGTGGGGATTTCCAACGGAGGGACCTGTTCAATGGTCGGCAGTCCGAAGGACAATGCCTGAGATCGATTGTAATCAGCCTCCGTCCAATACGGCGTCGCCGATGCCAGCGTCCAGACACCCAGTGTCAGTATGGCAAACGCCGTCCACCGCCCCCACGCAGCGTTTCGCAGATCATTCATGCTTCACCAGTGATTTGTAGAACGACACGACGCCTATCAGCCGCGGGATCAAAAAATCCGATAATACCTGTCCAGCTCGTAATCGGTGACCTGGATCTGGTACTGATCCCACTCGATCTTCTTGTTATCAATGAATTTCTCGAACAGATGGTCGCCGAGTGCCTCTCGGACCAATTCGCTCTTCTCTGTTTCCAGAATCGCTTCGTATAAGTTGCCGGGCAGCATTCCCATCTGCATATCCACCCGTCTTCCCGGTGTCATCTCATAGATGTTCTCCTCAACGGGATCCGGAAGCGGATACTTCTCGTCAACCCCCTTCATGCCAGCCGCCAGCATCACGGAGAATGCCAGATAAGGATTGGTGACCGGATCTGGACTTCGAAGCTCGATGCGGGTCGCCTTCTCATGCCCCTGGCGATATCTGGGCACCCGGACCAAAGCACTGCGGTTTTTCTGCCCCCACGAAACATACACCGGCGCCTCGTACCCAACCACCAGCCGCTTGTACGAATTGACAGACTGATTCAACACCGCCGTGATTTCCCTGATATGCCTGAGGATACCCGCAGTGAAATGCTTGGCAAAATCTGACAAATGGTACTTGTCGGTCGGAGAGAAGAATAGATTCTTGCCGTCGCGAAAAACCGACTGGTGCGTGTGCATCCCACTGCCGTTCTCACCAAATAGCGGCTTGGGCATGAACGAAGCGTACACGCCGCCCTTCCGAGCCAGCTCTTTGATCACCAGGCGGTAGGTCATCACAATGTCAGCCATCCGAAGCGCGTCGCAGTATTTCAAATCGATCTCGTGCTGCGATGGCGCGACTTCGTGATGAGAAAATTCGCACTGAATCCCCATCTTCGCCAAAGCGGAAATACTCTGTTTTCTAAGTGATGCGCCGGTGTCGATAATCGAGGAATCGAAATAGCCGGAATGGTCGATTATCTCGGGTTTTTCCGAGGATTTGAACAGGAAGAATTCGACTTCGGGACCCACGTTATACACCATCCCCTGCTTGGCTATTCTTGCCAGGTTCCGCCTCAGGGCGCCGCGAGGATCACCCACGTACGGTTTCCCGTCCGTGGTCAACAGATCGCAGAACATCACCGCCGCCTTGTAGTTGTCGATCTGCTCCGGCATGATCATGAATGTCTCCGGATCGGGAACCGCCATCAGATCACTCTCGTGGATTCGTGCAAATCCTTCGATGGACGACCCGTCGAAACCAATCCCGTGTTCCAGCGCGCCTTCCAATTCGCCTGTGGGAATGGCGAACCCCTTCATATGCCCCAAAATATCCGGGAACCACAGGCGGATGATCTCGATGTTATTCTTCTCTACTGTCCCCAGAACTTCTTCTCTGGTCACTGTGCCTCTTCTTATGTCCGATTGAAATAACCGCCCACTGAATCAGGTGCTGCAGGGTGTCCTCACCCTGCAGATATCTCCCTTCCGTGTCATTCCCGCGAAAGCGGGAATCCAGTCGCAGTTGGGTGTCAGGTGAGGACACCTGACACCACATGAAAATGTACTATCTGGCATGCACACAAATCGTGCTGCGGGGTGTCCTCACCCGGCAGCAAACCTTACACATCGTAATACAAGCGCATTTCGAACGGATGTGGACGATTACGAACTGCGTTATATTCTTTCTCCATCTTGTAGGAGACCCAGGTGCTGACGAAATTGCTGGGAAATACCTTACCCTGACTGAGGAAATCGTGATCGTTCTTCAAAGCCTCCAGCGATTCTTTCAAGGATGACGGCAGCGCCTTGATCTCGGCACGTTCCTCCGGCGGCAAGGTGAAGACGTTGACATCGACAGGACCGAATCCCTCCTTGACGGGATCGATTTTCCGTTTGATCCCATCGATTCCTGCCAACAATTGCGCCGCCATCGCCAGATAGACATTACAGGTCGCATCGGGCGGACGGAATTCGATCCGCTTCTCGTCAGGCATTAGAGCATATCGGGGAATCCGGATGGTGGCGGAACGATTCGCCAAGCCGAAAATCAGGTTGACGGGAGCCTCGAATCCCGGAATCAGCCTCTTGTAGGAGATGGTGGAAGGATTGGTAATCGCCAGCAGCGCCGGTCCATGATACAACAGCCCGCCAATATAATGCAGAGCGGTTTCCGATAAACCGGCATACCCACTCTCGTCATAGAAAATCGGACGCTCCTCCTTCACCAGTCGCTGATGAAAATGCATGCCCGATCCAGCTTCGTCAAACAGCGGTTTGGGGATGAAAGTCGCAGTCTTGTGGTTCTTCTGCGCCACCATCTTGACGATGTACTTGATATTCTGTGACGCATCGCCGATTTTCAGCAGGGTTCCAAGCTGGATCTCGATTTCGGATTGCCCTGGTCCGCCGACCTCGTGGTGATGATAACGAACCTTGATCCCGAAGCTCTCGATAATTCTGACCATTTCCGCGCGGATGTTGTGCATCTGATCCAGCGGTGGAATTGCGTGATAGCCGCCCCGCCGGGGGATTTTCCCACCAAGATTTCCCGGAACGCTCGACCGGGAATTCCAATCCGCCTCCACCGAATCAATCTGATAGAATGAATAGTTGATGTCGGTGCCGTAATCGATGGAATCGAAAATATAGAATTCAAATTCCGGTCCCCAAAAGCTCAGATCTGCGATGCCGGTCTCTTTCAAATATTCCTCGGCACGTCGTGCAATCCGCCTGGGATCCGCCGCAAACTGCTCCAAGGTCTGAGCGTCCCGGACATCACAGATCATCGACAACGTCTTGTGTTCGCAAAACGGATCGAGATTCGCCGTGGCAGGGTCGGGAACCACCACCATGTCCCCTCGTTCCAAACGGGTGAAACCCGGAATGGATGATCCATCGAACGCCACACCCCGCTCAAAAACCTCTTCCACGAACTGGTTTTGAGGCACGGTAATGTGATGCCAACCCCCGAACAAGTCGGTGTACTTCAAGTCAATGGCAACGACGTCTTCCGCCTTGGCGAATGCGATGAGTTCTTGAATACGTTCGTCCATATTCCTACTGCAAGAAAATTATGATTTGTCTTATGAAGCTCCGGGGAAGGTAAGATTACATACCAGAAGATTAGATCATGAACCCAGAAACCGCTATGCTACCGATGGATTAGAAACGGCGGCTTGCCGTGCCAACACGCCCTCGTGCCCGTATCGCTCGAACAAGTGCCCCCACGGACTCTCCCGCAGGAACCGCTTCACCACCGGCTTGCCACTGATGGGATACCAGACGTAATCATGAAACAGATAGGAACCGAACACGAACATATAGACCACCGGCGTGTGGAACGTCAACTTCTGCAGCATCTTCAAGGGTCCGAACCACAGCGCATCGCCGACCAACGACGCCAGGTTGTCCCCCACCGTGAAATTCCACCGCTCATTCATCAAATCGGTATCCCCGACGATTTCGATATCCTGAATCTGTCCGGTTCCCAAGCCATCTTCATGCGCAAGCCGGATATAGCGGATTTCCATCGGGTCGAATCCCATGAGATGAGCCGCGACTGCATCAATCGCCACCTGGTCACCCGACGCCAAAATCACATTCTTGTCATGAGGTGTCAACGTTCGGGGACCGGGACCGGAGCCGGCGCTGGTGCCGTCCATCACCGCGAAAATCCCGCTGTGAATCTCCTTCTGGATCGCCAGCAAATCCACCAGCGTATCGTGAATCCAGGAATGCGTATAATGCCGGCGGGTATTCAACAATCCTCCGAAGGCATTCTTCATGGCGCCGGTCGTGGTCGTGTAAATGTGAGTCTTGACGGTGGGCAGATGGACAATGTTCTTGCCTCGGAAATACTCCGGGATGTGGATGCCTTTCGGATAGACCTTGTGCAGCGCCCTCATGCGAGCCCGCGGTGTGAATTGACTCCATTGGACATCTTCGGGACGGAAATTGAATCGCTCCGGAATCTGATAGTGCTGATAGATCGGCGCCAGCCGGTTCAAATCCCCGCCGCGAAACGGATTGGTGACCACGGTGTTATTGTGCACCGCCACCAAATCGTTGATGCCGCGCGCCCGCAGTCCCAAAATCGTTCCCTCCAATTGCCACGGAGTCGTGTTGGCGCTGGGGAAATACAAATGCCAGGAAATGTTGTCTTTGAGGATTGTTTGATGATCTGAAGGCAGGAAAGACGCCGCGTCCGCCAGACCCAGCAGCCGGTTGTAATCATCGAGAATGGTTTCAGGCGCAGTACGAAGAATCGCGACTTTGCTCTGTGACATGACTTATTCCAAAAACCAGGTTTTCCATGAAACGCCTAACGTAGAATCTTACTGAATTTTTTGATAAGAATCAAGCATTTTCCACGATAAATATCCGTTCATTCTCAACCCAAGCTCGATTCCGTCGCGTGCAGTTATCCACATTTTCCCCCAAATATCCACACTCGCAAGTTCCTGAATTTTCATGACAACGACAAGAAGGGCGCGAACGAAAACCTATGCGTATAAGATATTAAATTACAGAGTAATACGAGGGAAAAGGTCGCAAGAAATCCATTGAAATCATAGAACTAACGAATCAGAAGGAACCGAGAAAGTTCCGAGTTATTCACACCTTATCCACCATATAAGAATAGTTCCTGTTTTCCGCATTCTCCTTCCATCAGGAGTCATCCTAACTTCCATTGCACGCCCTCATGAGACAAGAGCTTCGCCTTATTATCCAAACCGCCGCCATACCCGCACAGAGTCCCGTCGCTGCCGATCACCCGATGGCATGGAATCAAAATCGCCACCGGATTCTTGCCCACCGCGGCGCCCACCGCTCGAAACGACTTCGGCTTTCCGATTTTGGCGGCTAAATCACCGTAAGAGATCACCTTCCCAAACGGAATGTGCTTCAGAGCTGTCCAGACCTTCACCTGAAATTGGGTGCCCTTCAAATCGAACACGCTTCTCGGTGGAGCATTCTCGCCTCTCCAGTACCGATTTAGATCCTGCAGCGCCAGATCCAGATTCCTGGTGGATTCTTTGAGGGTCGCCTTGGGATAGGCTTCAAGGACTCGGCGATGGAAGCCGTCCACCGACTTTCCGAAATCCAAAAATGCCAGCCCGTTTTCCGTGGCAGCCAGGTATAATATGCCAACGGGCGAGGCGACCGAGGTCCATGTGATCGTTCGCACCATAGTTACAAACTTTCTTGTTAGTTGTGCTCAAAGTAGTTGCTTTTGTCCCGATAATATTGTAGATTGCACACATCTTGTGCTGGGGTTGCTAAAGATGACAGTTTTTCGTCTCGTGGGGCTCCTGTTAATACTTCCCGCCCTAAACATCTCTGATTCCTACTGCTACGACGTCTTGGATCGGGCGTTGGATGTCGTACAGTGGGCTAATCAACCTATCGGAACCGCTTTCCAATTCTCCAGCTATGACCGCTACGGAGGAAATGGCGACGGCGGAACATTTCTCCGAACGGATCCAGACGGATCTAAGGTAATGGCAGAAATGTCGGGTCCAGGTGTAATCTCTCGAATCTGGGTAACCAGGCAGCCTTTCCCCAGCAATGCCATATTTCGTATTTTTGTTGACGATACTTCAGCGGTGATTGACACAACTTTGAGACAATTCTTTGGCTTCATGGAGCCTTTCACGCCCCCATTGGCGGATTCCGCTGCTGGAGGATATTATTCGTATATACCGATCCACTTTCAGGACACATGCCGGATCGTTCTGCTTCCCGAGTCCCCCTACCAGGCACTTTATTACCAGATTACCGGCATTCAGTTCCCAGAAACCACCCAGGTTGACCCCTTCGCACTGCCTATGCCTCCGGAATGGGAAACAAAGCTGAGTCAATGGGAAAGCATGTGGGGAAGCGTTGGCAGTTGTCCCTGGACACCTTCGGATACTTCCATCTACCTCCTGTCAACCACGATATCCCCAAACCAACAGGATACCATCTTCTCGATATCCACTCCGGGAGTGATCAACTCCCTGATTGTTTCCCTGAGTCCTTATTCCCAACAGATTCTCGATGATTTGATCTTTAGAATATACTGGGACGGATCGACGTTCCCCTCGGTTGATGGGACCCTGGGTGATATTTTTGGATCGCATTGGTATTCGGTGACAACCTTGTCCATTCCGATCGGATGCCACAGTCCATTGCTTTACAGCTACTTCCCTTGTCCATTTGACGCTTGCACCATAACCCTGACCTCTCAGTCTCCAACATCTGTCGGGATTCAGTCAACAGTATCTGTGGTCAATGAAGAGCCTGATACTATGAGATTCTGGGCAACCACACAATCCGAACCCAGTACGAACTACGGTCAGGATTATACGCTGCTGAGCATCGAGGGAAGAGGTCATTACATCGGCTGCCAGCTTTACATGGAGGGATCGGTTCTCGGCAATCAACACAATTTTCTCGAGGGCGACCAGCATATTTATGTGGACGGTGAACCCTTTCCATCAATTCATGGAACCGGCACAGAGGACGATTTCAATGGGGGTTATTACTTCAGGTACTATGCGTTTCTCCGTCCAATTCACGGTACATCCTTGTACAATTACTATCCAAGACAAGTCGCTGCTTACCGAATTCACCTGACTGACCCAATTCCGTTCGACTCTTCAATCACTGTCTCCACGGAACACGGTCCCTTCAATAATATCCCCACAAATTACCACAGCGTGGCTTACTCATACAGACAGAAGAACCAGGTTGATTTCGTCGACCCACCGCCAGGGGGACTGCTCTTCCCGGGAGAGCATCTGACTCTGATAGGTTGGGGATTTCCTCCTCATGGCACCATCACTGCATATTGGGGAACCAGCATCGTCTCTACCGAACCGGATCCGCTGGTCAGTGATTCATACGGCGGATTCCGAGCCGCGGTTGTCGTGCCGGACACGGCTCCAGGTTTCTGTCGGTTGGGAGCATCAGTGGATGGTATCGACATTCAGCGTCCGGCAAGGGTTGTGGAATACCGTAATACTTCGAGTTTCGAATTTAGGCTTTCGGGAATGGATACCATCGCATATCCGGGGACAGACACGTTGTCTCTTGACGGGCAGGGATTCTCGCCAGGCGCCATAGTCTTTTTCCGATTATCCGACGCGGATCTCGTCTGCTTCGAAAACCCGACGACCGTCGATTCCGGGTGCACTTTTCACGCTGTTGCCATCGTTCCTGACGCGGTTACAGGATTGTATGCGCTGACTGCGGTACCAAGCATAGGTTCCCCAATAACCAGTGACAGATTCGTATTCATCAATAAGCGCTGGGTCATAGAGATGGAGCAGACCGCACCGGCTTTCGCCACAAGCGGGGACTATTGCGCTGCAGAATTCAGAGGTTACCCGAATTACATTGGGGAATGGGGTGATAACCTTGATCTACAACTACAATCCAATGCTGTCGATGATTCCATGACCCTGCAAATCGGACTGCCCAACTCGGGGGTCTGGAACGTCGAGATGGGATATACTCTTTTCAGGTACGCTGGCGATTTCGATGTCAATTTCGAGAGCACTGGCTACGGATCCACTTGGCTTGGATACTCGGCAAATTACTGCCATTCCGGTTTGGTCTCAGTCGGGACCGAGTTGCTGTCACAAGAGAGCTACGTCACATTCCACGTGGTCGGAAAAGATCCCCGATCACAAAACTACTGGATTGGCATCGACCGATTAGAGTTCACCCCTGGTATCCCGCCTGCAGATTCCGTCATCGACGATCTGACTATTTCAATCATCCCGGAGGGCGTGGTGCTAACGTGGTCTCCCATCATGATTGACAGTTCAGGGTATTAGGTGCAACCTTCAGCATATGACATTCATCGCCTTACCTTTCCCGGGGACTCGCTTGGCTCTGCCAATCTGATTGCTACGTGCTCTGACACCACTTGCTTGGATACGACTGCATTAGAGGTGTTGCATCATGCGTTCTACCGTGTAGTGGGGCATTGTGGCGAGTCCCTCAGCAATCACCACCCCCTGGGCACGCCGTTGGCACAAGACACTCGCCAGCGCGTTGCCGGAATTGCTGGGGCGCGTTCCCGCACTCAAGAGCAGTCTAAGTCCCGGAGAGGGTATCGGCATTAGCCTTCCCACCTTGCAAATCTGATGGATAGCTGCAAATCAAAAAACCCCTGACCGATGGCGGGCAGGGGTTTTCTATCTGAGGTCGATCGCCTTCTACAACTCAACTTGCGCCATGGTGGACTTGACATGCCCCGCAGACTTGTCGAACATCGCCTTCTCTTCGGCATTCAGCGGAATCTCCAGGATCTTCACAACGCCTTTAGATCCCAGCACGCAGGGGACACCCATCATGACGTCTTTGGTTCCGTATTGTCCGGTCAGCCAGGTGCAGCACGGCAGAATCCGCTTCTTGTTCTTCACGATGGATTCCACCATCTCCACTATCGCCGCTCCCGGCGCGTAATAGGCGCTTCCGGTCTTCAGGAAGCCCACGATTTCGGCGCCGCCGTTGCGGGTCCGGTCTACGATGGCGTCAATACGCTCTTTGGACAGCAGGTCCGGCAGCGGGATGCCGCCCACCGTAGTGTACCGAGGCAACGGGACCATCGAATCCCCATGACCTCCCAACACCATTGCCTGGATGTCGCGCACCGACACATCCAACTCCATCGCAATAAACGAGCGGTAGCGCGACGTGTCCAGAATTCCCGCCATACCGAAAATCCGATGCGGTTCCCAATGCGTAATCTTGTACGCCACATAGGTCATGACATCCAGAGGGTTGGAGACCATGAGAATCAAGGCTTTGGGGGAGACAGCCGCCGCCTGCTTGATGCAGCCGGACACGATCTCCACATTCGCCTTTAGCAAATCATCACGGGACATACCCGGTTTCCGAGCCAATCCGGCGGTCATCACGACGATGTCTGAATTGGCAGTGTCTTTGTAGTCGTTGGTTCCCCGCACACGGGAATCATAACCATACACCGGAGCGGCTTCCCACATGTCCAGACCTTTTCCCTGGGGAATCCCTTCCAGAATATCGATCACGACAATTTCGTTCGCCAGCTCGGCTTGAGCAAGCCCCATAGTTGCGGTGGCGCCCACGTTTCCGGCACCGATGACAGTGATTTTCATAACAGTTCCTCCATTCATGGCTGTTGCCAGCAGGGGTGATCCGTATCCGGGCTTTTCCCGGGCAGATGGGCAGAGCTAAACCCGTCGCTGCATCGACGACCATACGATTTCCGCAGGTCAGAGTCGCTCACCCAATCGCTACTTATTATTTTCTAATGGTTTAGTCAGAAATGTTATAGGGATGTCGTGATGTTTATCACAAACAAGGTCAACAAAAATCGCGGAAGTGGCAATGTGCCAGTGCGCTAAATCACCTCCACGACTTTCCGTCCGCCACGGGTTTTGTAACGCAGGACACCGTCCGCCAACGCAAACAGGGTGTCGTCACTGCCGATGCCCACATTGTTTCCGGGATGGAAACGGGTTCCGCGCTGACGCACGATGATTTGTCCGGTTCGAACCGTCTGACCGCCATAGATTTTTACGCCCAGCCTCTGAGCGCAGGAATCACGACCGTTCCTCGACGACCCGACGCCTTTTTTATGTGCCATGATGATTCTCCAAATCTTACGCCTCCGTCTGGAGGCTCAACTCCCCGAGATTATCTTTCGATGCGGTTGACTAGCAATTCGGTATATTGCTGTCGGTGACCGTGGGACTTTCTATAGTCTTTCCGACGTTTCCGCTTAAAAACCTGGATGGTGGGGTATTTCCCATGTTTCAACACGGTGGCGACCACTTTTCCTGGAACGATTGGAGCACCCACCTCGGTTTTCTCACCATCTGAGAACAGCAGAATCTCCTGAAACTCCACCGTGTCGCCCTCCGCGGCGCTCAACCGCGACACTTGAACCCTGGTGTCCGGTTCGATTCGATACTGCTGACCGGCTATCCGGCATATTGCGTACATGCATTCCTCGCAGACTTTGTATTCGATTGCCCCCACGATGCGTCATGACGTAAATTGTTCCCTCACGAATCCAAAATATATGAAATATTTTCCCCAATGTCAAGCCATAAATTCATCAGTTACTTCCCGCTTCTGCTTCCACGAATACCCTTTGAAATCTTCGATTTTCAAGCTATCGTTGCGTTCCAGGGTAATGTACATCTTGTTGCGCCACATGATGCTTCGAACCCGACTTTTCACCCCTTCCGTCAGATAGTTCACCAGGTCAGAATGAGCCTGCAATGTCAGCCCTCGCTCGCCGGTTTTCTGACGGAACCGCTTCACCCACCGTTCAATCCGGGTTACCACGGTTTCCTTCGATGCTACCATTCCGGAGCCATTACAGGTAGGGCAGGGTTCATTGAGCGTGTACTGCAGGGAAGGTTTGATCCGTTGTCGGGTCATCTCCATGATTCCGAAGGGGCTGATAGACAGAATGTCCACTTTCGCCCGGCTCTTTTTCAGTTCCCTCTTCATCTCGTCGTACACTTTCTTGCGGTTCTTATCCTCGAACATGTCGATAAAGTCGATGATAATGATCCCGCCCATATCTCGTAATCTCAATTGCTGACAGATTTCCCGAGCCGCTGCCAGATTGACTTTCAGGGCGTTCAACTCGTAGTCTTTCTTTCCGATGTACCTTCCGCTGTTGACGTCGATTGTGACCACCGCTTCGGTCTGTTCGATGACGATGTATTCGCCGTGAGACAGGTACACTTTCCGGGACAATGCCTTTTCTATCTCGGGCTCGATCTTGTAGTAGTCGAAGATGGGTACATTGCCGGTGTACAGCTCGACACGTCGTGCCTGCGCCGGTGAAGTCGCCTTAAGAGTACGGATCATCTCACTTCGAAGCTTGGGCGAATCCACGGCGATCCGTTCGACGTCCGAAGTGAAGAGATCGCGAAGAACGCTGGATGTCAGCGACACATCCTTGTACACTCGGGCTCGTGCCGGAGCGGCGCTGATCCTTTGCTCGACCTTTCGCCACAGCCGCAGCAGCACTCTCAAGTCCTTTGCCAATGCCGCTTGATCTTTGCCTTCCGCCGCGGTTCGCGCAATCAAACCGTATCCCTCGACATGGATGTCCTTCAGTATCTTTTTCAGGCGTCGTTTTTCGCGGAACTCGGTAACCCGCCGGGACACGCCCGAATGATTTTCATTCGGCACCAGTACCAGGAATCTGCCCGGCAGGGAAATCTGCGTCGTGACTCTGGGTCCTTTGCTTCCCAATGGTTCCTTGATAATCTGCACGATGATTTCCTGCTTATTTTTTAGATCGAGTCCTGAAGTGCGTGCAGGCGCTGACGTCGGTTCCTCATCGCTGGTCTCGTCATCGAACCAATGATGCTGCTGGGCGCCCAAATCCGAAAAATGCAGGAAAGAGTCCATTTCCCAGCCGATGTCCACGAATGCCGCCCGCATTCCAGGCAGCACCTTTCGAACAACTCCTTTGTATATATCCCCCACGTTTCGTTCCTGTTCCGGACGCTCCACAAATAATTCCGCCAGGGTCTCGTCCTCGAGAATCGCGATCCTGGTCTCAGATGCTGTCGAATTTATAATTATCTCTTTTTTCATTATGATTCCTTGCCAGGGTGATGTAGGGGCTTAACATGTTAAGCCCCTACGCATTGTAAGCCTCTACGTTAAAACTGATTGGTCAAACGGAAATGTACTTTGCCGTTGGTGATACGATCACCTTCTCCCAAACCGTAATCGAATCCGATCACTCCCAGACTGGTTTCCACCCGAAGCCCGATCCCCCACCCTACCAGAAAGTCGTCCAGAGGTTTAACGACGTTGGGTGAGATTTCCGCCTTTCGAAAGTAATACCCCGTATCCACGAATACATATGCCCGGGACAAACGCCCCAAAATCCGCCTCCATTCTGCATTTGTCCAGGCAATTCGCTGCCCCAAAAACTGCTCCTCCCGATAGCCTCGAAGACTATTAGCGCCGCCCAACCGATACAGGTTCGGCAACGGCACAACATCTTGAGGGCTCTCGTACTCCCGACCGTGCCCCTGCACATCCAGAACCCAGAATCGGAACGGTTCCCACACCCCTTCCAGATCCAGCGAGATCCGGTGCTCGGTGAAGGTGTCCTGACCATCGCCTTCCACGTCGCGCAGACCGGTGGAACCGGACGATCTATAGTAGTAACCTGACCGGGGATTCAACGGCTCATCGCGAGTATCCACGGTCACACCTACTTCGCCCGACCATGTGCTGGATCGTTCCAATCCCAGATAGAGCACGCCGGAGGAATCCGGGAGCACTTCCTCGCGGCTGACCGTACCCCAAACGCTGACGATATCGGTGAGGGGCAATTCCAGACCGACGTCCCACGATCGCCGGACATACAACGTGTCTTCAACCCGTTGCTGGAATCCCAAACCCAGAGAAAGGGGGAATCGCAACAGCCATGGCTCTTTGTAGCGCACCGCCAATTCCTGGACGCCGGGACCCCGACGACTCCAATGGGCTTCCGCCAGTCTGCCTGTGCCCATCAAGTTCGCCAGGATAATGTCAACCAGTCCGCTGAAGTAGCCGCTCTGGTTTCCGCTGCCGGGCGCATACCCCAAGACGCCGTCGAATCGGTAGGTCGGCATCTCCACAACCTGGTAATGAAGCCCCCACCGACCATCCTTGTCTTTGATGATCGCAGGATCGCTGACCGAGCTGAAGAATCCGAGCCTGCGCAGCCGCCGAACCGACCGATCCACATTCCGTTGCCGGTAGATTTCCCCAAGGCGGATTCGGGTTTCCCGAAGCACTACGTCCCTGCGGGTACGGACATTCCCCGCCACCGAGAGGAACCCGACTGAAACCCGCGGTCCCGGATCCACAACCAGTCCAAGGTGGATCTGCGGCGAGCTGCCGCTATCCACGTCCACTTGTTCCGGCTCGACCTTGCAGAAGGGATAACCTCGGTCTTCATACCACTGGATGAGCGCGTCCACATCTTCGTAGAACGTGTCTCGCCGGAACATCCCGCCAACATGGGAATGGAATAGGTCTTCGGGACTGGCGCCGGTGGTCAGCGTGTCGCCCGAGACATTCAACGATGCGATCCGGGGACGTCCCCCCTCGTAGAAGAATACGGTCAACCGGACCCGAGAGCTATCGCGACTCCAGCTTTCCTCGGTGGAATCGACGCGGGCGAAATAATACCCTTGCTGCTGGCATTCCGAGAGGAAGCTTTCCAGCTTGGCGGGCAGCAAGTCCGGACTCCACACGTCGCCCGATTTCCAGCCCAGCCAGGTGCGAAGCCGCCGCTCGGAGATTTCGTGATTCCCTTTGAATTGGACGGACAGAATTCGGGCGACCGGCTGTCCCAATGCTGCAGAAGCCCACACCATCATGCAAAGAGCAAAGAAAATCGCCACGCCTCGTAAGGTCTCTTGCAGGGTGGGGACACCCTGCAGCACAAAGTTCGCCACGCCTCGTAAGGAATCCTGCCGGGTAGGAACACCCTGCGGCACAAATGAGGAAATCGCTGCAGCGCGTCTGGAATGATGAGGGGCGGGGCGGGTCATGTCAGAAAAACGCCCTCACTTCCATCCGTCCTTGATGGCGAACCGGTTCCCCCGCGTCAGCTCTGCCTTCGTAGGATGCGCTACCGGTCAGATTTTTCCCCAGGTGCAGCATGGCGCGCGCCGCCCACCGAAAATTGTCACCAGGATTCAAGCCTTGCGACAATTCGTAAGGCAGCGATGGATTGTCGGAAACTACGTGGCTCCAGGTGACGGAAAAATCCAGTCGTCCCTGACCTCGCATGGATTCGGTGAAACTGGGTTCCACTTCAGCCGCCCAGAATTCCTCGCCTCCCGCCAGGTCTTTTCCATGAGTGGCTCCGAATCCGACACCCAATTCGTGAGGCTGCGCCCATCGATAGGACAGATCCACCCTGGACGACTGCCGGTGAATATCGGCGTCCACCCGCCCGGCTCCGGTGAACATGCGCCTGTCCGTTTCGGCGATAGCTTGCCATTCGCCGGACAAAGTTGACGAGAATTTCCGGCGCATCCACACTGATCCTTCTCGTATCGACGAGGTTTCCGAATTCAGCTGATATTGCCGGTTGGTGGATTCCACCATTCTGCCTCGGAGCCGCGCCGAAAATGTCGTCTTCGTCCGATCCCAATACAGATCCTGCCGCAGGCTGAACCGCCCGTACAACGTGGAATCCCCCTGGATCACCCCGGGTCGAAACGTTACGATATCCAACAGATTATGCCATCGCGACTGCTCCTGCAAGTCCAACTGCGTCTCGGTCGAGAACCGAGGCAGGATCCCCAACCGATCTTGCGTCGGCTTCGGCAGCCGTTCCGGCTGGACTTTGACCGACAAGCCGGTACTCAAATCCGTCACAGGATCATAGTCGCCAGTCGGCACGGTCTCCAACCTGATGTTGCCGTCATTGTCGGGAACGTACACACCACCCTGCAAGATATAGTCACCTTGTCCCTCCGGTACTTCGACGGCAATCACCGCCAGCCTCGCTATTCTGGAATTGGACAGCCTGTAACTGACCTGGGAATTCAACACGCCATTCCACGGCGCCATGGTCGCTGTCATGGAACCCAGATCGGTCTTGACGTCTCCGGAATCGGCATGCACGAAGTATCGGACGCGATGGGTGTAGTTCGCTTCCCCATGGAATGTCGGAGCCCAATCTCCTTCCCATTCAGCATTGGTCGTCCAGGTCTGGGACAGGTCGCGGAAGTAGGAATCTTCAATGACCTGATCCTCCCTGAGCCCTACGTCGGCAGACAGGAACATCCCCCACAACGTCCCAACGCCCATTCCTCCGCCATTCTCATCGAAACGAGCCCCCATCAGGGTATCAGATCTGGTGCGCTGCTCCTCCATGCTGTGGAATAGCGTTGGATGAAGTAAACGCCAATGATAGGTTGCCCGACCATCCCTTCTTAAGAATGACGATGACTCACCGATGTTGGGATATCTTGTGTCAATCCACTCCTGGGATAGATGCCCTTCGAATCGCTGCGGGAACTGAACGGAAACCGATCCATTCTTCCGGTCCGAATGAAAATCATCACGATCCATGGCGCCGAATCCGCCGGAAACCGCCACGCTTTGGAGCGGTTCGTAGGTCACATCACCTTCCCCCACCTTTTCGCCGGGTGATTCCGTTCCCTGGAGTCCCCAATATCGGTTGTACTCCACCAATCCGGAACGGCTTATCTCCCGAAATCGGTTATCGGTTCGACGAAATTCTCCGTGGGTGGACACTTGTCCCAGAGTGTGATCTCCCACCGCCAGAGGCTCGTGTTCGACATCCAGGGACACCTCCCCAGCCCATCCCTGATTGTCATCGTCGTCGAGGGAAGACTGGAGATTCAAATCCAGGTCGCTGAAAGCGAGTTCGCCGGAAATGGTACCATATTTCCACGGTTTGAGATCAAGGGAGACGTCGCTTAGGGTGTGACGTGTGGCGGTGGTCAATCGCCGGTATGGTCCGTACAAGCCGTATCCCGGACCCACCCAGCGATAGTAGAGGTCCCCCTGAGGACTGTAGGTACGGATATAGGCTGCGGAATCCCCCGTCTGTTGGCTGAAAGACACGTTCAAGTACCCCAGAGGCACATCCTGCGAATCCCGTCCCACCCATTGCAAATATCGGAAGGTAGAATCGGAGAACAGGGTATCGGCATAGACGTACAGCCCATTGCCGGGTCCCACGGAATCCACCCCGGAAATCCAGACCCCTTCTGCGCCGTCTCCTGCCTGAGCCAGAGCTTGGCGATCGGCTTCAGTCAAGCCAAATCCCAGAGGCGTGTTCGGGTCATCACCCTCGAACAGGAAAGTACCGGTAACGGTCAGGAGGCTGTCTCCGACAACCCCTGTGGATTGACCGCTGTAGTAGGATCGCCGATAAGCTTCCGGGGCATACTCAAAATCCACCAAAATCCTTGAATTCCCGGTGATCAGACGATTGGCGGTGAAGGTGATCTCGCCATTGCCGTACTCGATCACATAGTCCCGAGTATCCCCTCGCACCATTTCCTGCCCGTCCACCCAGACATGCTCGGAACCTGCCAGCACTCGGATGCCGGTTCTACCGTCCTTGCCCGCAAGCCGATAAGGACCTTGATTCCCCTCCTGCCCAAAGAAACTGTTGGTGTGGAATTCGCCTTCCGACACCGCCCCGGTGATGGTCAGCTTGCCCCAATCCGTCCACCCCTCGCCGCGCGCACCGGTCAAATTCCTCGTATAGGCGGACCACCGGCGTCCCGGCAATGACAACTGGAAATCCCCCAAAGTCGCCCTCATCCTGCTGCTTGCCACTTCAACATACACCCGGTCGATCTCTTCCAGGGTCTGCGTTGTCCCTTCGGGTTGAATCGGAGTATTCTGGTCTGAGAGGACAGCAAGGACGTCGATATTAGTGCCGACTTTGCCTTCGATCTGAAGCCGGAGCCCGGATTGAATTTCCAAGTCCTGTCCGGTGCCGACGGTGATTCCCCGCACCAAACTGCCGCTTCGGCGCAGCTCAGAACCGAATTCCTCCGGCTGAAGGATGGATAAAGGAGATGGTCTTGCTTGGCTGGCAACGACACCGGAATCCGTCACCGTGACCACATCCGCCAGATCACGATGGTAAAAGCTCTCTTTCAAGGCAAACGGCAGCACCCTATACGATACCTGAACCGTTTCGCCGGGTTCGATAATCCTGTAGAACCGTATCCGATGATCCGGAGGCACCAACCAGTAGTGCAATCCCTGATGCCAAAGAACTGAATCCACTCTGATTTCCACGGACTCGGTGAGAATCCACCGATCCGGCAGGGTGTACAGAGTGTCCGTGCGCGATCCGGAGAATGTGACAACTTTCAAATTTGAAGCTGTCGTCTGAGCAAACAGATTCGGGCGGGCTACTGCAATCCCAAGGAACAAGATCAGACGACCGATGTGGAAGGCATGAACGATCCTCCGGGCGATGCGTGGGTCAAACCGGTAGGAAAACCAGGACTGTCTTACCAATTGAGGTCGCCCCTGCATTGTACCCACGAGCCCGAGGAGGCGCCGCATGATTCCATGGTCATTCGATCGCGCCGCCTATTTCTTCAACCGAAACCAGGCGACTGCCCCATTGGTCGCATCCAATAAGACCAATTGATCTTGTGAAACGGCGACATCGTCCGCCGCGACAAGCGACATTTTCCGCAGATGATCCTGCCCGAAGTACCAATCCACCTTCCCCCGATAGCTTAAAAATCCTACACGGTCGTGGGCGGCAATCCAGACTCCGTCGGCGTCGGCAGCTACCCCGCGGACGTCGATTCCGTCCCCCAGATGGTATCGCGCCAGAAAATTGCCAAACAGGTCGAATTGGACTACGTTTCCGGAGACCCCGTCAGCTACCCAGATGGATTCCTGGCTCCAGACGCTGACATCTTTGGGGTCGTCCAACTCGCCGTCGCCGGATTCGATTCCGCCGAAAACCAGCAGTGGACTGCCCAGCGCATCGATCTTGACAATCTGTTTCCGGCTGCCATCCAGGATAAAGAAGTCGCCAAAAGTGGACACATCCACAGAAATTGGCTCGGTGAATGCATCCGAACTTCTCACGGTTGAAATATAGCCCAGCCGCCTGTTAAACCGCTGGATTCGGTCGTTGCCGGTATCCGCCACCAGCAGATCCAAGCCTGATTTGGCAGTAATGTCCGAAGGGCGGTTGAGCTGATAAGCCCCCACGCCCAATCCCCCCATCTCCCTGGATAACCTGCCTGCGGTATCGAACACCGCAATTCGGTGATTGCCGGTGTCCGCCACATAGACGATGTCTTCGGAATCGATGCAGATACCGCTTGGATTCCTAAGTGGGGTCTGATTCCCCTCTTTCCCGGTCCAGGCTCTGACGAAAGTGAACTTCGCTTCTGACGGTACCTGGTCTTGACCACCACCGCTCCCGCACAAGATCAATATCACCAGCCCCACAAACCTGCCAACAAGCAGAACGGTATTCGAACTCGGCTTTTCCCTCGGCGCCGACCGAAACTCCTTCCCCATATTGTTGTAACGACTTCCAAGCATCAACGGTTCCGGTTCAACGCCTTCTCATACAGAGTTACATACTTCCTGGCGGAGGCTTCCCACGAAAAATCCCGGATCATTCCAGACAGCATGATCTTTTTCCATGCCCTCTTGTTGCTGAATCGGTCAACCGCTCGTCCAATTGCGTCCAACAGTTCTTTGCGATCATAATTCTTAAACACAAAGCCATTGCCGTTTTCATGCTCATCTACGTCTTTGACCGTATCCGCAAGCCCACCGGTCTTCCGAACCACCGGCACCGTTCCATAACGCATACTCATCATCTGATTCAGTCCGCACGGCTCATATTTTGACGGCATCAGAAACATATCGGACCCCGCCTCAATCCAGTGAGCGAGGGCGTCGTCGAACGTCAGATGGATGCTGGTCTTGGAAGGATATTTCCTGGAGATCTTTTTGAACAACTTGTGGTATCGCTCTTCCCCCGTGCCCAACAAAACGAGCTGGATATCCAGCTTGAACAACTGATCAATGATGTTTTCGAGCAGATCGAACCCCTTTTGAGCCGCCAGCCGCGAGATGATCCCGATGACTGGAGTATCGGGCGAGTACGGTAGCCCGCATTTCTTGCACAATTCCTTCTTGCAGACCGCTTTACTTGACAGGTCCGACTTTCCGAAATTGGCAGGAATTCGGGGGTCGGTTTCGGGATTCCAGACATCAACATCCAGTCCGTTGATGATTCCGAATAGATCCTTCGTTCTGGCGGTCAGTATTCCTTCCAATCCCACTCCAAATTCCGGGCTGGATTGGATTTCCCGGGCATAATTCTCGCTGACAGTATTCAATAAGTCGGCGTAGATCAAGCCAACCTTCAAAAACGAGAACTTGCCGTAGAATTCAAACGGACCCATAGGCTGGAAGTATTCCTTCGGCACGCCGATGGATCCCAGGACGCGCGGATCGAAATTCCCTTGATAAGCAAGGTTGTGGATCGACAACAGTGTCCGCGTATTCTGGAAAAACGGGTCGCCCGCCCGCTCCGATTTCAATAGGTACGGCACGAATGCAGTCTGCCAGTCATTGCAGTGGATAATATCAGGCTGCCAATCCATAGTCTTAACCGCCGCCAATGCCGCACGGCAGAAAAGCGTGAAGCGCTCCGGATTGTCCATCCAATCTTTACCCGACGAGGGGTCAAGATACAACGAGTCACGATTGTAGAACGGATCGTATTCGAGGAAATACACGGGAACCGGCGAATGACTTCCCTTGCGTTTCCCTTTTCCCTGGCGGGATTGCGGACCGGATTTCCGCTGCTGCGGGGATGATGCTGTCACCGACGAATCCGGCAGAAAGGCGGATTTGAACGACACCACGTACTTCCGCCTCCCCATGTCGACTCTGACTTGTTTCAACCCGGACGCGTCTCGGAAGTTGAACCCGCGCTCTCTCACCACAGCATATTTTGGAAGCATCACCCGAACATCGTGTCCCAGAGCCTGAAGCTCTTTGGGCAACGCCCCTGCCACGTCCGCCAATCCGCCGGTCTTGGCAAACGGCGCGACTTCCGACGACAGAAGCAGTATCCGCAGTTGACTGGATGCCCGCTTTCCGCCGGGGCGGACAAGCCGCGGGATTGACAGCTTTGACGATGCGGATTCCCGCGTTGGAGACGATGACACTGAACTTAGTACTCTGCTCACGTTTCCGTCCCGAGATTCCCAATCTTTGAGCGATTCCCTCCATGCCGCTTGACCCAATACAGCGCCTGATCCGCGACTTCGATCATGTCCTCCGCCGACTTGACATCCTGCGAATTGTCGGAAATACCCAACGAAATAGTGACTTTCCCGCCCGGCAGGATCTCTTCGTTCTCAAACGGATATTCTTCGATGATTCTCCGGACTTTTTCCGCGACGATCAATCCCTGTCGGGCATCGTTTTCCGGCAAGAGCAACGCAAATTCGTCCCCTCCGTACCGAGCCACCAAATCTATTTCGCGCACCGAACTCTGGATCAATTCTGCCACTTTGACCAACACCCGATCGCCGGCGAGATGACCGTTGGCGTCGTTATATTCCTTGAAATTATTGATGTCCAGCATAATCAATGCCAACGCGTTCTTGTACCGTCGGGCACGGTTGAATTCCTTCCGGAGCTGGTCGGTGAAGAATCGATGGTTGAAAACATCTGTCAATCCGTCGATGGTCGCCCGCCGCTCCGTCAGATGAAATTGCAGTGCATTGCTTAGCGCCCGCCCAATATCATCCGAAATCGATGTCAGAAGTTTGAATTCCGTCGGCATGATTTCGATCTTTCGGCGGAAGAAAATCTTGATCAAACCCAGCTCGTCGTTCCCACTCCACAACGGTATCAGCAGACCGCTGCGGATATTCATGATTTCCAGCAAACCCGGATTCATGAACACCTGATAATCTTTGACGTCTGCCATGAAGACCGGTCGTTTGGACTTCAACAAGTCCGTGGCGGGACCAGGTTCGAGGATGATGGAAAGCAACTCTCCGCCCAACTTGGATTCCCGGACTGAGAACACTCCATCGGGCTGTGACGGCAGCCCAGGATAATGCTTGATCGTCAATTCGAAATGATCGTAATTGGTTAGGTCTTTGAACGCCTTACAGATACGCTTGGTCATCCCTTCCGGACTCAAATCCCATGCGATCCGCTGAAATCGTTGCACCACGGTGGATCGCCACCTCTCCAGAGCCAGCCTCCGATAATCCTGTTCCATCGATTTCAACGATGACATCATCCCAGATTCTCCGACGGCGTGCGTCGAAGCCGGCTTCGACGTCAAACGATCCCCAAATCGTCCATACCAATCAGAGAACCTTTCCGCCAAGACCGATCTGACTTCCTCCATCACATCCGGATGAGACGTCCAGATCACCGAAAATGCAGGAGGACGGGCACGGAACAGGTGGCTGACTTGAGATAGTTCCTGAGCCAGGATCACGATCGGCTCATCGGCGAACGACCCGTAGAAAAAAATCTCGTTATGAAAAGGATCCCTGGCATTAACTTTCACGGACGATTCGAATCCCAGGTGCTCCGGCAGAACCCCCGATTCGCGCACTTGATACCACTGAAACACGTTGGGCTGTGCGCCAAGCGGAGGATTCTGGATCGATTTCAAGAAAGACGCAGGCAGATGGATCAGCAGATAGGCATCACCATTGACGCACCGATTGTTCTCGAACAAACAACGAAAAGCGGCATGGAGGGTCGGCAACGAAAAATACTCGGGAGCCAGCCGTTCATGGTGCCGTGATAACAAAAGTTGATGTAGCGATTTCAGTGCCATAACATGCCTGAAAATGCGGCGATTTCCCTCACCCCAGGAGCGACCCGGGTGCTGCAGGGTGCCCTCACCCTGCAGAAAGGCAATTTCCCTTAAGCCAGAAGCGACTTCATCATCTTGGCGTTCTTAACCGCCTTGCCCAAATGACAATTGTTGAAAAACAAGTAGGTCAGCGACGCCTGCGATTCCATCTGCAGGATCCGAGGGATCCACTCCCCAAGTTCTTGTTCCGAATAGAGATAATCATATCGATCCCCCTTGTCGTGATCATACCAGGTCTCCTCATTCCTCCCATGAAATCGGACGTAACCAATCCCATTCGTCACATGCACGTCAGGCGGCATCATCAAGCCGATCTGAGGCTCATCCACCGACACATATCCGATATCATATTCCTTCAATCCATCCAGCACCTTTTCCGTCAGCCACGACTTGTGGCGGAACTCCATAAATAACTTATGGTCGCCCAACATCGCCCGAGCCTCTTTCAAATAGTTGCGATTATCCGGACTATTCTTGAACGAATACGGAAATTGCGCCAAAAATCCCTTCAACTTTCCCGCCTCCACCAAAGGCTTCACCGCTTCCAACAATGCCGAAATCGACGGAGCCGGATCTTTCCGCTTGTGCGTGACATCCGCATGCACCTTCAAAATGAAATGAAAATCGCCAGGCGTCTTCTGTGCCATATGATAGAAGACATTCTGGGGAAGCAATCTGTAGTACGTCGAATTGACTTCCACCGTATCAAAATGCTGAGCATAGAAATCCAGCATCTTGCCCTTTTGTATATCCGCCGGGTAGAATTCCCCCCTCCAATCCTCGAAACTATATCCTGACGTCCCAATCCGAATCTTATCCACCCTATTCGACCTCATCAACTGTCATCCTGAACGCAGTGAAGGATCTCGTCCCTTCCATGTGCCGTCAGGTGTCCTCACCTGACGGAACTACCACGACATTCGTAATTCTTAATTCGTAATTCGTAATTTCTTCAAGTGTCCCCTTCTCACTTTCTCACCACCTTCCCCCCCACCACCAACGTATCCAACATATTCATCCCGTAACAATACGGCAGCGATTCCAAATTCGGAATATCCCACAATCCCACATGCCCGATTTTCCCGACTTCCAAACTCCCAACCTCATGCTCCCGCCCCAACACTTGCGCTGCATTAATCGTCACCGCGCACAACAATTCTTCCGCGGACATGCCCATGTGAATGGCGCCCAAAGTCATCATCATGGGAAGCGACTGCGTCATAGAACTGCCCGGGTTGAAGTCAGTGGACAGAGCTACCCTGCCCCCCCTGTCAATAATTTCCCGTGCCGGAGGATATTTCTGCAACCCCAAGAAAAACACCGCGCCGGGCAACAGATTAAAAATCACCCCGGCTTGAATCATGGCGTCGATGCCGTCCGACGAAATAAAATCAAGGTGTTCCGCGCTGCGAGCCCCCAATTTCGCCGCCAAAACGGCTCCGCCGGTATCGGACAACTGGTCGGCATGGATATGCACCGCCAGACCATATTTCTTCGCCACCTGCAAAATCCGTTCCGCTTCTTCCGGGGTATAAACCCCCTGTTCGCAAAACACATCGCACCCTTCCGCCAGTTTCTCCTTGGCAACCAGAGGGATCATCTCTTCGGTCAACTGGCGGATGTATCCTTCACGGTTATTTTTGTATTCCACCGGAATCTCATGCGCGCCTAAGAAAGTCGGCACCACCGTGAGGGGATGGTCAATGGCTGCGTCTTTGATAGCTTGTAAGGATTTTTTCTCGGATTCCCAATTCAATCCATAGCCGCTTTTGGCTTCAATCATCACCGTGCCATGCTGAAGGAATCGGTCGTAGCGCTCGCGGATTCGACGGGTCAATTCGTCCTGGGGCAATTCGCGCAATTTGCGGACGCTGGCATGAATTCCGCCGCCCATCGCCGCGATGTCCTGATAGGATTTGCCTTGATTCCTAAGGAAGAATTCATCTTCCCGGGTAGTGGCAAACGCCGGATGCGTATGGGCATCGACAAACCCCGGCAACGCCACCATCCCTTTGGCGTCAATTACCTCCCCCCCTACTATTGTAGGGGGGGACATAAGGGGGGTCTCCCTATCTGTGCCGTCAGGTGTCCCCACCGCCGTGGGGCTCACGCCCTGACGGTCAACTGAAGTGCTGTCAAGTGAGGACACATGACAGCACCTTGCCTCCCCCCTGCTATCTGCAGGGGGGAACAAAAGGGGGGTCTCCTTATCAATCTCCCCCCTGCCCTCTTCCCTGTCATCCCGCACTTGATGCGGGATCCAGGCTTCCTCCCCCCTGCTTTGCGGGGGGGACACCGGGGGGGAACTTTGTAACTTTGTAACTTTGTAACTTTCAAACTCTCTTTTCTCCCCCAGGAAGACAATCCTCCCATCTTGAATATAGACCACCGCACCTTCCACCATCTTCACGGTAGTCTTATCCCCCTCCCTAAGCGGGGTGTACAGACGGCCGATGTTTTCTATAAGCATACTTTGTGTGCTGCAGGGTGTCCCCACCCTGCAGATCTTACGAATCCATTGAGCGTGCTGCAGGGTGTCCCCACCCTGCAGACTTTACGCATCCATCCAATCCCAATCCTTTGTCAAAACTGGATGTGGTTCTTCCGAATGCCAGAAATGTGCACTCGACCATTTCCATTTAAATATATCATCTACAAGCCCACCGCGCAAAGGATTCTCATGCATGTATTCCAACTTCACATTGAATTGCTTTTCAGATGTAATCACTAAATCATCAAATCCAACCATCCAAATTGAACCCTCTCCCGGAAATAACCTGCGTGCCGTGAGGGATTTGAAGGTTCGCATAAATTCAGCTAATTGGATTCCGCCTTTAGCGCATCCGACAAACATATGCACATGACTTGGCATCAGAACGTAACCCATCAAAGCATTAGCCTTTATCGGAAACAATTCGAATAATTGTCGTTGTACTTCGTTCAATACGGCAGGATTAGAGAACATGGGTCGCCAATTTAGTAAGGTTGTCGTGACAAAGAAAAGACTTGGTTCTTTGACAAGGGTTCTATTTCTTTTGCCCATGGTTTTTGTGTTGTAGGTTTGCTTAGCCCTGTAATATCAGGTGTGCTGCAAGGTGTCCTCACCCTACAGTATTATTGTTTGTGCCGCAGGGTGTCCCCACCCTGCGGTGAAAGAAAGTGCTGAAAGGTGTCCTCACCTTGCAGTTTTTCTCTTGTGCTTTAGGGTGTCCTTATATGATTTATGTGCTTCAGGGTGTCCTCACCCTGAAGCCTACTTCTTCCGCAGGGTGGGGACACCCTGCGGCACACGGTTGATTGCACCACCGCATCTTCCACCATCTTCACGGTGGTCTTATGCCCTTCCCTCACCGGCGTGTACATCCGACCGATGTTTTCTATTAGCAAATGATGCAACATATTGGTGTGCTGCAGGGTGTCCTCACCCTGCAAGCCTACGTCAACCTCTTTCCGCAGGGAGGGGACACCCTACGGCACATTCTAAATATGACATGTGGTTATGTTTTTTTGATATAGCCTGGTCTTCATAGTAACCCTCACTTAATAATCCTTTTGGAACTGATCTTTCCAATAATAATTCACACAATCTAAAAGAGCCTTATCGCCCTTAATGTACTCCTTTATCTTGCTGTACTCGAATAATCTCTTTACGTCTGGCTTATCTATGTCATTAATTAATGAAGTAAGTGCCCAACTAATTTCAGATTTTCGCTGATGAGAGTGTTCCATTTTAGAAACCACAGATACAAACAATAGTAATAAGACTAGAATTACATAGTTGCTCACATTGCCAATTAGATTATTGGGATCATGGATGAGAAAGTACGTTAATGAAAAAAGAACCAGTAACAATATTGTTAATATAAAAGTATTTCCGCACATCTGTTTCAATGAAACCGCTCTCTCGTAAATAAATTTTTCACGATCACCAGAATACTTATATAAACACTGATGTAACATATAAATAGCTGGTAGATTAATTGACCTTAAGCCAAAAGCAATGATGTTTGTTCTCACGCCTATTGCTTGAATAAGAAAACCCAAAACATAAGATATTCCCAAAACAGAAATTGCAATTATCAAGTAGAACATCCAATCAACAGGAAAATGTTTTAGAATTGAGCTTTTAGTAATAGGAACTACACACAAGATTATCGAGACCAACAAGACAAATCCTTGCACTATAAAAGAAAAGAAGTCTCTAAAGGTAAAGGACAAATGCATGGAACCAAGGAACTTGCCTTGCGATTTTAGGGTTTCTGCATCGTTCATTTCTTGTACCTCCTTTTGGTGCTGTCAAACGAGGACATCATACCTCACTGCCTGATAAATACTATTTCCCCATAATTTGCACTTCCAATTCCCGTTGCCGGGGTGGTTGTCGAAATCTAAAGAAGTTAGAAAGTTTAGAAAGTACAAAGTTTGAAAGTTGGTCATGGGCAAGATGCCCATGCCACGATGACCCCCCTTCTTTTCCCCCCTGCAATAGCAGGGGGGATATCATCAGAACGACCAGTTCACGATCGGGAATGCCGGGAATTGACCACCTTGCTTAATGAGATTCACTAACCCGATCTGAATCCCCTTGATCGATTCGGCATAATTGATAAAACCCAGCATCAAGCCGTTCATGTGTTCTGCATAGTTGGCAAAACCCCACTGCAGTCCCACACCGTTTTCGGTATAATTCAGAAAGCCCCATTGCACTCCCACCACCTCCCCGGTATAATTCGCCAGTCCGTATTGCAGACCCACAAAACGATCCTGAGTGTAATTTACCAAATTGTTCTGCCAGCCGGTAAAATCCGATTCCACAATGGATGCCAGCCCAAACTGCACACCCACCGACGGAGCGGTGAGGTGATTCACCAGTCCCCAATCCAGCCCTTTCAAAGCGGCATTCTTGCCATAGAACAGATTGATCCGAAGACCGGTGATTGAAGCATCTTCGGGAAAAATCTGGACTGGACACACCAACGCAATCTGTATTGGTTTGGTCACCCCAAACATGACGCTGCTAACAAGCAGAAGAGTGAACAACGAGATCCCCAATACCTTGATCGAGTTGATCCTGAAAATTGAACACATGTTTGGACTCCTTGATTATTTTTGTCCGATTCCGACCAAATGGGGTCGGTTATGATTAGTCTATATTATTATTTGTCGGGTTTCGGGGGAACCCGACCTACATGACTGAAGCAAGCTTCAGTCTGTGAAAGCGCCCTCAAGGGCGCACTCCAAAGACCCCTTTAATTCCCCCCTGTAGATACGCTGGGGAGCGTAGCACGGGCTTCCAGCCCGTGCCCGGTCATGGGCAGGATGCCCATGCCACGATTGCCCCCCCTAATTCCCCCCCGCATAGCAGGGGGGAGAAATGCCGTGCTTTTTCGCAGTCAATTTTGCTTCTTCATACCCCGCGTCAATATGCCGGAAGATGCCCATCAAGGGGTCGTTGGTTAGGACCCGGTTCAGGCGAAGGGACATTTCCGGCGTGCCGTCCGCCACGATCACCTGACCGGCATGCAGCGATAACCCAATCCCCACCCCGCCGCCATGATGAAACGATACCCACGACGCCCCGGACGCCGTATTCAACAGCGCATTCAACACCGCCCAATCGGCGATGGCATCCGACCCGTCCTTCATGCCTTCGGTTTCCCGATAGGGCGACGCCACCGACCCGCAATCCAAATGGTCGCGTCCAATCACAATCGGCGCCGTGATTTCCCCCTTCCGGACCGCCTGGTTTATCGCTTCACCCATCCTGGCGCGTTCACCATATCCTAACCAGCAAATCCTGGCGGGCAATCCCTGGAACGGGACTTTCTTTTGCGCCATCGAAATCCAACGGGATAGGGCTTTGTTTTCCGGGAATAATTCCAGCACGATTTCGTCGGTGCGTTGGATGTCCTTCGGGTCGCCGGATAAGGCTGCCCAACGGAAAGGACCTTTGCCTTCGCAAAATAACGGTCGGATATAAGCGGGTACAAATCCGGGATAATCGAAGGCGCGCTGGAATCCGGCTTTTTGCGCTTGCCCGCGGAGGTTATTGCCGTAATCGAACACCACCGCACCGCGTTGGAGCATTTGCACCATGGCTTGACAATGCACTGCCATCGATTTATATGACAAGTCGATGTATTTCTTGGGATCGGATTTCCGCAACGACAAGGCTTCTTCATAGGGAATTCCATGCGGGACATAGCCGTTCAATTCGTCATGTGCCGAGGTCTGGTCGGTGACCACATCCGGAATGATGCCTCGTTTTACGAATTCAGGAAACACATCCGCTGCATTCCCATGTAATGCAATCGACAACGCCTTGCCTTTTTCCTGCGCCTCACGCGCCATCGAAATCCCCTCATCCAACGACTGGGCTTCCACGTCGCAATAACCGATGTCAACCCGGCGTTTCAACCGGTCATGATCCACCTCGACGATGATCGCCACTCCTTCGTTCATGGTGATCGCCAGAGGTTGTGCGCCGCCCATACCGCCTAATCCCGCGGTCAGTACCAATTTCCCACGCAAACTGCCTTTGAAATGCTTGTTTGCTAAGGCTGCCAGCGTTTCATACGTCCCCTGCAGAATCCCCTGAGTGCCGATGTAAATCCACGACCCGGCGGTCATTTGCCCGTACATGATCAAACCTTGCTTCTCCAATTCCCGGAACACTTCCCAGGTCGCCCACTTCCCCACCAAATTGGAATTGGCGATCAGTACACGAGGACTATGGGGATAGGTCTTGGCGACTCCCACTGGTTTTCCTGATTGCACCAGCAAGGTTTCGTCATTTTCGAGATTGCGCAGGCTCTTTACGATAGCGTCGAACGCCTCCCAATTCCGAGCGGCTTTGCCGGAGCCGCCGTACACCACCAGTTCTTCCGGATTTTCCGCCACCTCAGGGTCGAGGTTGTTCATCAACATCCGAAGGGCGCCTTCCTGATGCCAACCCTTGCAGGAAATCGCGCTCCCACGGGGAGCTCGGACCTCACGACCTGTCATCAACACTCCTATAGAAAAAGGCTCATCACGGTTGTTTCGGTCTTCAGGATTCTTGGAATTGACCATAATTCCCCAATTTATGAAATATAAGCCTATTTTCAGCAAAAATCAAGCGATTTCTCGGCAAGCTGCCACCATCAGCTTCTATCTGAAAACACGATCATGCGCAATCAAAATTGGGCATTTTGCTGTCAAAATCGAGCAATTTTCTGCGCTTTTCCACTTTTTGCTATTGCGCGACGCTCGCAAATTGTGTATATTGTCATCATGACGGGCAATCCATTCTCGATTCGAGCATTCCAAAAGAGTGGGCGTGCTGTCATGCGTCCTCGCTTTAGATGTGCTGTTACGTGTCCCCACGTGACAGCCACCATTCCGTCAGGTGAGGACACCTGACGGCACTGAGAACCTGGGTGTGCTGTCATGCGTCCTCGCTTGACAGGCACCATTCCGTCAGGCGAGGGCGCCTGACGGCACGAGCATTCGAGCATTCCAAGGGAGGTTGCCATGTTGGTATCACAACGGTTGCTCTGGGCGCTCCTGCTGCTTTCCTCCGCCGCCCTTCACGCCGAGACTATCGTCCCCCCCGGTCCGGTTTCCGGCACCTGGACCCAATCCGGTTCCCCATACCTGATTCAAGGCGAAATCACCATCCTGGCTGATTCCACCTTGATCATCCAGCCCGGCGTCGCAGTCATCTTCCAGGGGCATTACAAATTCATCATCAATGGCTATCTGGAAGCCCTTGGCACCGAAACCGACTCCATTCTTTTCACTGCCGCTGATACCACCATCGGATGGCACGGCATCCGCTTTATCGACGCCCCAGATAGCAGCCGCCTCTTGTTCTGTATCATTCAATATGGCAAAGCCTTAGGAAGCTATCCTGATCCCGATGCTAATGGTGGCGGGATATATTGTGACCACTCGAATCCAGTGATCAGCTGTTGTAATATCAGCTGGAATCAAGCGGAGGCTGGGGGTGGTGGGTTATATTGCCATGACTCCTGTCCGCTTATTGTCGATTGCGCCATTGGCGACAACTTAGGTTGGCCCGGTGGAATACTCTGCGAGGAGTCCAGTCCGTCGATTGTCGATTGCATAATTAGTGGGAATCGCTATACAGGTATCTATTGTGAATACGGATCCAATGCCATCATTAGCCGCTGCACAGTGAGTCATAACGAAGACTACGGCATCCGCTGCTTTTTCTCGAGTCCTACCATCGATAGTTGCGTCATTTCTGACAATTGGGAGTTTGTGGGCGGTGGTATTCACTGTGATTCACTCTCCAATCCCATAATATCCAATAGCATTATCCGTGGAAATACGGGCGGATCCGGGGATGCTAACGGAGGAATTGTCTGTAGGCACAATTCCAACCCTCTAATCAGTCACTGCACTATCGCTGACAATACTGGTTACCCCGCAGCAGGAGGGGTCAATAGTCTCAGTGGGTCTCGACCAACCCTAAGCTATTGCCTGATAACCGGTAACTTGGGTTCTGTTGGTGCAATTATATATGAGAGCAGCTCAGGTGCCAACATTGATCACTGTACGATTTCGGGGAATTCCGGATTTGTCGGCGCTGGGATTTACTGTTGGGATGATAGCGGCACTGTAATATCCAATACCATAGTAGAGGGTAATACCGGAAATGGTGGAATCCGATTTCTCAGCTCTGTGAATCCTTCCGTCCGATATTGTGATGTCAATAATAACGAAAATGGGAATCTCGTGGGTGAAATCCCACCAGGTCTGGGCGAAATCACCATCACCAACCTTAATGGCGATTCCTGCGATGCCTTCTTCAATATCTTCCTTGATCCTCTATTCGTTGACCCCACAATCGGCGACTACCATCTACAATCCACTTCCCCGTGCATCGACGCCGGCGACCCCAATTCACCCCGTGACCCCGACTCCACCATCGCCGACATCGGCGCCTTCTATTTCCACCAGTCCGGCATCGGGGAAAATCGCCCAGATCACTCTATTCCAACATCATTCCGGCTCTATCAGAACTATCCCAATCCGTTCAACTCTTCAACCACTATAACGCTTTCTGTGCCGATGACATCATATGTCAGTCTTGGCGTCTACGACATCATCGGTCGTCATGTCGCTACTCTAATCAATAATCAACTGAGCCCCGGCATCCATCGCATCACTTTCGATGGATCTGATTTGCCGTCCGGAACCTATTTTCTTAAGATGGAAACCCAAGGGGTAACCGAAGTTAGAAAAGCAATTCTGCTAAAATAATTAGACTTATGGATGAATCACAAGACGTTGACCTTTGACTATTTTCCAACAGGAGGAAAAATGAAAAAATCATTGCTGCTTACTGCGCTTGTCATCCTCCTGGCGATTCTTCCCTATCCTGCATCAAGCCAGGGCTGGAACATTGATTCTGTGGGGACATGCTACAATCTTTGGGGCGAGCTGCGGTGCGCCGAAATATCCGGCGACTACGCCTATCTTGGTTCATACAACACCGGATTGCGAGTGGTGAACATATCCGATTCCACCAATCTTCATGAAGTCGGCTTCTGCCTGACACCGGAAACCGTTATCAGCATTGCGATTTCGGGAGACTACGCTTACCTCGTAGATCAGCATCTGCAAATAGCCGACGTTTCCGATCCCACTCACCCTGTCATAGTCGGCACTTATGATCCGGAAGTGACTTTCTACTATGTCACCGTCTCAGGCATCTACGCCTATGCGACGACCCGGGAGGGTGCCGCTGGTGATTATGAATTCCGAACCATGGACATCTCCAGTCCAGCAAATCCGCAAGAGACCGGCTTCTGCCCGCTATCCGGGATGGGCAATTGTATCACGCTGGTTGACCACTACGCATATGTCGGTGTTGCTCCCAACAGTATGGTAATTATTGACGTGTCCGATCCACATTCGCCTTACCAGGTAGCGCAAAGGGAAGTCCAAACAATCAGGGATATAGCCGCTTCCGATGGGATCGTCTGCGCCGCATCTTTTAGTGGCTTGCATGTTTTCGACAGTTCTAATCCGAGTCTTCCACAGCAGGTCGGCTTATATAACGACTCACCTTGGCTTGAAAGCGTCGCTGCCTGCGGCGATTACTTTTGTGTCACTGCCGAGCACAGCATGGAAATCATTGACGTATCAGATCCCACCAACCCCCAGCGAGTGGGATCTATATTGGCGCACGATATTCCCTACGATGTTTCGGTGATCAACAATACGGCTTATCTTCTTGAGGTCGCAGGATTCTACCGGGCAATCGAAATCTCCGACCCCGCAAATCCGATTGAAATCAGCCAGCTTTCTAATGGGGGCGAGGTCTCTGACGTCGCCGTCACCGGAGACTATGCCATCACGGTTGACTATTGGCCAGAAGACGGCCTACGGGTGATCGATATCTCGAATCCTTACGATCCGTTCGAGATAGACAGATGTCAAATTCCGAATCAGTTCCCGAGGATCAGGATTTCAGGCAATTATGCCTACGTGGGACACTGGGCAGTCTTCGAAGCAGGTGTTGCAGATGCTGGCGTTAGAATAGTAGATATTTCTGACCCCACAGATCCCTTCCAGGTTGGCCTTTTCGATTCACAGCGCGGTGACTTGCGAGATCTTGCTATTCAAGACAGCTTGCTATATGTTGTTAATATTTCGGAACTCCTGATACTAAACATATCGGACCCTACCCACCCCACCGAGCTCTGTTCATTTGATCCCGGAGGCAGTTACTATATGGGGGTTGAAGGCAATTATTTGTATCTCTGCACAGGCTCTCATGTAAACATAGTCGACGCAAGCGACCCGTACAATCCCTTCGTTGCAGGGAATTACGATCCTTCCGCCACTCCCCGAGATATCGTAGCGTCAGGTCATTATGCCTATTTGGGGACTTCTGCTGGGCTTCAGGTCTTGGACATTAGCGATCCGATATATACACAACAAATAGGCATTTGTCCGGACGCCCCCGGTGGTCAGAAAATCGTCAAATCGGGAGATCATGTGTTCATCATAGATACTTCCTCTCGATTAGTAGCCATTGATGTCTCCGATCCCACTAATCCCACCGTGTCAGGGTATCATGACAGCCGATGGTATCCGGAAGGCTTCGATGTATCCGGTCAATATGCCTATGTGGGCGATGGTGTCTACACGTCAATCTACGACTGCTCCGCCGCCCTTTCAGTGCCCGAAGACAAATCCGCCCAAATTCCGACCTCTGTCACCCTGTTTCCGGCATACCCCGATCCCTTTAACCCGACAACCACGATCAGATTTGCGCTGCCGGTCAGCGAAAAGGTGACTCTAAATATCTACGATATCACCGGTCGGCATGTCGCTACCCTGTTTGATGGTTTCCGCGAAGCAGGCACCCATAATGTGATGTTCGACGGTTCCGGATTGTCATCCGGCGTGTATTTCTGCCAAATGACCGCCGGAACTTCACGCAAGGTCCAGAAAATGGTTCTACTGAAATAGCTGTCGGTGCTGTCATGTGCCCTCACGTGACAGTGCAAGAGCCGACCGTCAGGACGTGAGCCCCACGGCGGTGGGGACACCTGACGGCATTATTCGCGTAGGGGCGGAGTCGGTTTCCGACTCCTGCCCTGATTGACGTGCTGTCATGTGTCCTCACGTGACAGCCACCTTTCCGTCAGGTGAGGACACCTGACGGCACAAAACGATATCCTGACCACCATTTGCCAAGGACACGACCATGAGACAACTGACCACGATCATCATTGCCATCACACTTCCGATGTTCTGCATCGCAAACACCAGCCAGATAGGGGAAACCACAGCTCAGGGTATCGGTCTATCGGCTACCGTTAGCGCCAACCATCGACAGGCTATTCCCGACGTCATGGGCTACACTAACGCTTTGGAGACAACTGAGCGCATCCCCCAGCAACTTGCCCTGCAAACGGACGACTACACCCTCTATCCCGGATGGCCCCTGACCGTGACCGGAAACTCCTTCGAAGGGGGCATCTATTGCCAGATGGACACCGATCCCGAATTGGAGATCGTGTACTGCACATCCTGGACCGTCCACGCCTGGAATTTGGACGGCTCTGAGGTTGCCGGTTGGCCCCGAACGCTTTCCCATGTCGCAGAAGGTGCGCCGGCATACGGTGATATCGACGGCGATGGAGCTCCGGAAATCGTCGTTGGCAGTACTTATACCATGACCAGCGGCGGCATCTACGCCTTCGAACTGAATGGCGCTAATGTCACTGGCTTCCCCATTGAACATGGCTATGCGTCCCGCACCATCGTACTGGCAGACCTGGACGGCGACAGCACGTTAGAGATCATCACCAACAAAAGGATGTGGCCCCTTGGCGAGGAATGGGTGTATCGCGGAGACGGAACGGTATATGACGGATGGCCCCAACCACTTGGTCATGTTCCGGCTTCCAGTGCTGCCGTTGGTGACATCACCGGTGATGGAATCCCCGAAATCATCGGAGAATCTTACACCGGTCTTTACGTGTGGGATATCAACGGTAACCTCCTGCAGGGGTTTCCGTTTATGATGCCCTACAGCGCCGTGAATTCCTATTCATCGCCGGTATTGGCGGACATCGACGACGACGGACTGCGCGAAATCATCTTCGGCACTCACGTCTTGAGCGGGGGCGGATACGTTTTCGCCTTGAACCACGACGGCACTCAAGTGCCCGGTTGGCCCAAACCAGTCAATCAATGGATCTACGGACCACCTGCAGTAGGCTATATCAACGACGATGCCATGCTGGACATCTGCATCGGTGACCAGGTGCTCAGTCCCCAACCCATGGACTTCGTATATGCCTGGGACGCTACCGGTCATGGCTTGCCGGGTTTCCCCATCGGACCCATCAACGCAGTGAACAATCAGGTGGCGCTGGCTGACCTGGACAACGACGGTTTGACGGAACTGATGATCGACGACAATACGTCGAACGGCGTCTATCTGGCATATAACCACGACGGCACCCCGCTGGCAGGATTTCCACTCGTGGTCGACGGCACGTCCTTTTTCAACATGCCCTGCATCACCGACCTGGATGGGGACGGATATATCAACATCGTCGGAGCCAGCCGGTACCAAACGTCTGACGCAAAAATCTACGTCTGGACTTCCGATGTCCCTTACAGTGCCGCCACCATCCAGATCCCCATGTGGCAATACAACACCACCCACGACGGCGTAGTTCCCATCGCACCGGAATCGCCGCCGGATGTGGAAGTCACCCTGAATCCAGGGCAATTGCCCATCATCATTACCACCTTAGGCGGCAGTTTCGACTTTGTCTTCCGGGTGGATTATCACGAAACCCCATCGTCGGAATTCGACGGTTGGATGATGATCCAATCCCCCGATTCGCACTGGCAAGGTCCCGTCATGGATCCGTTGGTATTACTCCCAATGGCTCCGGGTTCCTTCTTCGAATTGGACACCACTTACGTCGTCGAAGCCGGATTGGACACGGGAACCTATGTTTTCGAAGCCCGCATCGGCAACTATCCCAGCCAAATCTGGGATACCGATGCCTTCACGTTCCAGATTATTTCCGACACCACATTTGTCGAGGATAATCCGTCTGGATCGATCCCAACAGAATTCGCGTTGCTCGGCAATTACCCGAATCCGTTCAATGCTGCCACCACACTGCGCTATGCCGTTGCGTCATCGAGTCCGGTGCGGCTGACCATCTACAACGTCACGGGTCAGAAAGTAGCGACGCTGGCTGAGGGGTATCAGGAAGCGGGTTACCATAGCGTCATTTGGAATAGCGCTAATCTGGCGTCAGGCGTGTATATCTATCAGTTGCAGGCAGGCAGCCACACGCTGACACAGAAGATAGTATTGCTGAGATAGCCTAACGTGTCATTCCCGCGACTTGTCCGCCTCAGGTGGAAAGCGGGAATCCAGGTAGTAGGTCAGGACCCTTCGATCCTGACATTTCCCCTTCCCCCCTACCATTGTAAGGGGGAACATAAGGGGGTTACCTTATCCGTCATTGCGAGCGTAGCGAAGCAATCTCCTTCAACGCGTCATTCCCCCGACTTGTCCGCCGAGGCGGTCAAAAGGGTGATTTCCAAATAGTCAAAATCCACTTCAGCCCCAACGGGGCGTAATATTTCAGCCTAGGGCAACGCCCTGGGTAAAGGCATTCCCTCTTCCATTAATCTTCCCCCCGGTATCCGGGGGGAAATTGAAAGGGGGGGACTTTCTGACTTTCAGACTTTGCAACTCTCAGACTTCTTTGCGCCTTTGCGTGAGACTTTCGTATTCCGGCTCTTGAGGGAAAGACAGACGAGAATTCCCGGAGGGTACTATGAGAACGCCTTGCTTGAGTAAATGCGGGCTGATCGTGATTTTGTTTCTGGCTATGTGGAATGTCGGTCAGGCGCAGGACAGCTTGGGAATGAGGTGCGTGTCCACCTTGGATTATTGGTCGGGTGTCTATGACCTGCAAATGGTTGGCAACCTTGCTTATATATCCAGTGGGTACTCAGGGCTGCGGATTATGGATTTATCAGACCCAATTAACCCGGTAGAGATTGGACGGTCACCCTGGTCCCCATGGAATTACCTAATAAATATCGGTGTCTATGTCAAGGATAGTTTAGTCTATCTTACCTATGATAATGAGGGTCGTGTGCTGGATGTCTCCGATCCTACACATCCCACGGAAATCCATCACTGGTATCTGGACTACACGCCAATTATTAAATTTGTCCACGGAGACCTGGCTGTCGGTGTCAACCAAGAGATACGGACCCCATACCTCATGGATATATCCAACTGGAATAATGTGCAGGTGACCAGCGATTTTCCTGGCTCTGGGTCATCGCAGCCGGTGGGCATGGTTGGGGAATACCTTTGCTTGGCTGGTTATGGTGTTAGATTGTATGATATCAGCGATCCCTGGAACCCAGTATTAGTCGCATCGGTGGGAGAATACGGTGGGGGGTCCGCGGTATTGTCCGGCGATTATGTCTATTTGGCAACGACGCATGACGGTGTGCACATCTACGATGTGTCGGATCCGTTGAATCCGATCGGAGTGGCAGCTTGTGATAGCGGCTATTGTTGCTGGATAACTGTGGAGCTTTCCCATTTATATGTATCCAAAGGCAACTGGAGTATAGATAATTGGGATATTGTCGATCCCAGCAGTCCGGTATTTGTGGGTGCATATTTTTTGCCGCTGAATTGGGAATCCTGGATTTCCAGTTCAGGAAATCTGCTCTGCGCGGCTCTTGATCATTCGGAGGACCAGTCTGTTGCCGTGCTTGATATTTCCAATCCAGCCTTGCCAATGGAAGTCTCCCGCTTCGGAAGAGTCGGTAATCTCCGTCGTGTGATGATCACCGGGATGACCGGATATCTCTCGGATGGTAGTATTGCGTTTCACGTGATTGACCTTACCAATCCCCCCGCGGTATCTGAGCTCGGGAGGTCATCAGGTATAGGGACCTTTATGGACTTAGCGGTACAGGGAAACTATGCGTACGCGGTTGACCTTAATTGCGGATTGATAACTTATAACGTAGCCAATCCAGTCTATCCAGAATCACTTAACTGCTGGCGAAATCTAGGTTTCCACCCAAGTATGATCACCATTGTGGGAGATTACGCATATGTCGTTGAAGGGAACCATATTTACATCTTCACCCTTGCGGACCCTTCAGCACCCGCTCTGTTAGATTCTGTCGCGTTCAGATGCTCCCTCATACCTCATGACGGATTTTTGTATGGCTGTCATGATAGAAATTTCAATGTGATTAGCCTTAGCAACCCAACCCAACCACAGATAATAGGCTCTTGTGCTATGCCTTTCTTTTGGGGTGCACTGGAAAAAGACATCGCCTTTGCCGGTCACTATGCCTTCGTGGCGTATTACGAAGGCGGAGTACAGATTATTGACATTGCCAATCCAGAGCATCCAGCAGTTGTAGGTTCTGTGGGAGGAAGCTACGTCACGGCTATCGCTGCCAGTGGAAACACATTGGCTTTCTATCAGCGACCCTTGAATTACTTGCAAGCTATGATTTACATCATGGATTTGACCGACCCAGTGTATCCGCAATACATAGGGCATTACAACATCAGCGAAATGATAAGTGACATGGAGATATACGGGTCCTATCTTCTCACGGTAAGTCCCGAAAAGTTTTCTGTTTATCAAGTGGATGCTTTGTCTATAGTTCCACATAGAGAAATCACTCCATATGAATTTGCTTTATTTCCGTGTTACCCTAATCCGTTTAATCCCAGCACAGTGATTCGATTTTCTCTACCATACACGACCCAAGCGAAGTTGACAGTCTACGATATAACTGGCAGGCAGGTAAAAGTGCTTACGAATGAAGTATTAAGTGCCGGTGAGCATAGCGTGACATTTAGGGGTACCAACTTATCTTCCGGAGTCTATTTTGTCCGACTGGAAGCGGGACAACAAATGCAAACAGAGAAAATGGTTTTGCTGAAATAACCGTGTCAGGGTCACAACGATCCTGACCTACACTCTGTCGGGTTTGTGCGCTATGCTGCGGAACCCGACCTACCACTACTGCCTTCCCCCCGGTATCCGGGGGGAAACAAAAGGGGATAGGAATGCGTCCCATGGGCATCCTGCCCATGGTCACGGGTTGGAAGCCCGTGCCACTTTCTAACTTGCCAACTTGGCAACTTGCGAACTTGCCAACTCTAAGAGTCAAGGAGGGTCACAACCATGAAACGGCTAACTTTTGTACTGTGCATTAGTTGTTTGATGCAAATGCTTTTTGGGGCAATTCCAGCCACTGCCCAGGACAGTCTTAATGTCACAATGGTCGGAAGGCTCTACAACTATTGGGATTATGCAGAAGGCGTGGCAATATCCGGCAACTACGCTTATGTGGCAGACTGCGGCGCCGGACTGAGAGTGCTGGATGTCAGCGACCCTGCCAACCCGTTCGAAGTCGGCTATTGTCATACGCCAGATTGTGCCCTCGCCGTTGAAGTGGCGGGCAATTATGCTTATGTGGCGGATTTCACCGATGGTCTCCGGGTAGTGGACGTGACCTATCCAACTCGTCCCATTGAGGTCAGTTTCTATAGTCCGCCAGACTATTTTTGGGGCTTGGCGGTGTGTCGCGACTATGTCTATTTAGCGGCAGATAGTGGTCTCAGGGTGATAAGTGTGGCTAATCCTCATAATCCCGTAGAAGTTGGGCGCTATGATAGCTTGGGTATGGCACGTGGAGTAGCGGTAGCAGGGCACCATGCCTATGTGACGACCTGGAATGGTCTTCAGGTGGTGAATGTGGCTGATCCTGCTAATCCTGTGCAGGTAGGTTACTGCCAGACGCCAGGGCTCGCCGAAGTAATCGCGCTCTCAGGAAACTACGCCTATTGTGCAGGTTATCACAGCTTTTGCGTAGTGAACACAGCCGATCCCCAAAATCCGGTAGCGACAGGCTATCTTACCACTCCCGGTGATGCCTGGGGAGTGGCGGTATTCGGCGATTATGCCTATGTGGCGGCTTATGACTCCGGTCTTCGAGTGATAGATGTAGCCGACCCCGCCAATCCGCGAGAAGTTGGCTACTATGATTCCCCAGGTGGCGCCCATGGCGTGACGATATCTGGAGGCTATGCATATGTGGCGGACGGATCTGCAGGTCTTCGCGTGGTTAGCGTGGCTAATCATGGAAACCCGGTCGAGATTGGTTACTACAACTCCCCGGGGTGGACATTGGGCGTGACAGTTTCCGGCAGTTATGCCTATGTAGCGGATGGGCAGGCGGGTCTTGCCATGGTCAACGTGGTTGATCCCTCAAACCCTATCGAAGTCGGGCGCTGCACCACACCGACACAAGCCATCGATGTGGCTACCTCCGGCGACTATGCCTATGTGGCGGATGATTGGGAAGGGGGGCTTAGGGTGTTGGACATCGCGCATCACCAAGATCCAATAGAAGTGGGCTATTGTGCCATCCTTGGTGCTGTAGGTGTGGCGGTATCCGGCAACTACGCCTATGTAGCAGCCGATAAAGATGGACTGTACATAGTCGATGTAGCCGATCCTCATAGTCCAGTGGAGGTCGCTCACACAGGGACCCCAACCTACACGAATGATGTCGCCGTGTCGGGCAATTACGCCTATGCAGGAGATCACTATTATGGATTACGCGTGATAGACGTCTCCGATCCAGAGAATCCCGTCGAGGTAGGATACTACGAGACTCCCGGGCAAGCCTACGACGTGGCAATATCGGGCGACTATGCCTACGTGGCAGACAGGATGTGCGGTCTCCGGGTAGTGGATATCTCGATTCCGGAGAATCCGGTGGAAGTGGGCTATTTCAATACCACCAATTGGGCAGTGGGAGTCGCGGTTTCCGGCAATTACGCCTTTGTAGTCGATGGCGTGACTCTTTGGGTGTTGGATGTGGTTGATCCCACCAATCCTACTGAGGTGGGCTATTACCGTACTCCCGGAGATCCGGTAGGAGTGGCGGCAGCAGGAAGTTACGCCTACGTTGCAGACTACTATCATTTCGAAATTTTCGACTGTTCCCAGGCGATGCCTGTGGCGAATTCCGGACGTTCCCAACCACCAGTGACGTATTCCCTGTTACCAGCCTATCCCAATCCGTTCAATCCCATGACCAGGCTGGCTTTCGATTTGCCCGTTCGATCACAGGTAACTCTTTCCGTCTATGATATCTTAGGTCGCCGCGTGGCGATTCTTGCTAATGGTTGGTATGACACCGGCACTCATCAGGTCCTGTTCAACGGCTCGGATTTGCCTTCCGGGATCTACTTCTACGCATTGTCCGCCGGAGACTATCATCAAGCACGAAAGGCAATCCTTCTGAAGTAGGTCGGGTTCCCTTGAAACCCGACATTGGGGTGTGGTGTCAGGTGTCCTCACCTGACACCCAACAATACGGGCATGAAGTCCTATGCTACGTAGCATATCTCTTGTGGGCGTTAAACGGGCATAAAGCCCTATGCTACGTCACATCTTTCCTTGCAGGCGTCGGGAAATAACTGGATTCCCGCTTCCGCGGGAATGACACAGATCTTCGCAGTTCGGGTTCCCTTGAAACCCGACAATCAATTGTGATATCGGGTGTCCTCACCTGACACCGACCTCTTTCAAAATCAATCAGGATCGGCAATCCAAAGAACTAGCCCTTGTTACTCATGACTCAAAAAAAGGAGGCGGATCATGAGAACCACTGCCTACGCGCTTGCCGTGATGATGATTGTATCCTCTCTGACCTGCGCGACCATCATCAACGTGCCGGGGGATTATCCCACGATTCAAGGAGCATTAGCCGTCGCCGCGCAAGGCGACACGGTGCTGGTGCAGCCGGGCACTTATGTGGAAAATATTCTCTGGCCCCCGGTCAACGACATCAAGCTCCTTAGCGCTGGCGATTCCAGTAACACCATTATTGATGGACATGATGCACATATAGTGATCGCCATCCTCGTACCTGTCGATATCGACACAACGACTGTAATCAGTGGATTTGGGATCACAAATGGTGGGGGGCGTTATGCTCATGGCATCTGCGGTGAACCCACCAGTCCAGATAACTGGATATCGCCCACCATAAGGAAATGTGCCATCACAAGGAACAGAGGACGTGGCATCTGGGTGTATGGGGGTACGCCGGTAATTGAAGACTGTGCCATCACCGAAAACGAGGGCGGCGGTATTTTGCTTGCCACCAACTGGACAACTCCGATCAGAAATAGTGTCATAACCGGCAATTACGCCGAAGAGGCGGGTGGTGGGATCATGTTGTATGCTGGCTGCGTCACGATCGAAAACTGCATCATTAGCGGCAATGTGACGGATCTTCAAGGCGGCGGAATTTGGATATGTTTTGCGTCGAATACCTCCATTGAGCGCTGCCTTATCATTGGAAATCACGCCGAGGGCCAGGGCGGAGGAATATACTATTTGTGCGAGAGCCATCTGATCAAGGATTGCACCATCAGTGCCAACTCGTCAGGGTCGGGTGGAGGGGGGATTTTCTGTGATTTCGCCGCTCATCCTACTTTAATAAGGGTTTTGGTAGAGGGAAATTCGGCATCCCACTTCGGCGGTGGCATTTGCGCCCTTTTTGATTCATACTTGTCCATCCAACATTGTACAATAGTCAGAAATCATGCAGATGTCGAGGGGGATGGGGTCTACGTAAGAGGATTTTCCCCCTCCACGATTTCGCGCAGCAATATCTACTCTAACGGCATGGGTGTCTACAATCTTGATGCCACCCAGGAACTCTACTGCCCCAACAATTGGTGGGGAGACGCCACTGGTCCCTATAACCTTGTTTACAATCCTCTTGGTCTGGGGGATTCGACCAATGCCACCGTCAATCCGATTCCCTTCCTGACAGAGCCGGATTCTCTGGCGCCGCCGTTTTCGGTTCCGGGACAGCCTGTCGTTCAAACCGTCGCCTTCGTGTTGCATCAGAACTATCCTAATCCGTTCAATCCCATCACCAAACTGTCTTTTGACCTGCCAGTCCCGGCGCGAGTCAATCTTTCCGTCTATGACGTCCTTGGTCGCCGGGTGGCGACTCTCGCCAACGGTTGGTACGATACCGGCAATCATCAAGTCCTATTCAACGGCTCAGAACTTGCGTCCGGCATCTACTTCTACGAACTGTCCGCCGGCAACAATCATCAGGTGCGAAAGGCGATCTTATCGAAATAATCGGGTTGGTGTCATTCCCGCGTAGGGGCGGTTCCCGCCTCCCGGGAACCTGCCCTTGTCGCTTACTTGTCCAACCTCTAGCGGATTGCACAGGGAAAACGCGAGGCGTTGGCATATGATAGGCGTGGGGTAAGCCCCCACCGGCTTGCCCATGCGCACCCTCAAGGGTGCCACTTTCTGACTTTGCGACTTTCTAACTTTCCAACTCCTTCTGGAGGGCAACAACCATGAAACGGCTAACCTTCGTACTGTGCATCGGTTGTCTGATGCAAATGCTACTGGGGGCACTTCCATCCACCGCCCAGGACAGCATCAACGTTTCGCTTGTCAGTAGCTTATACAATTATTGGGGGCAAACATACGCAGTGGCGGTCAATGGCAACTATGCCTATGTCTCCGCGTCACTATCCGGCCTTCATGTCATGGATATATCTCACCCCGATCAACCCCGGGAAGTGGGATTCTATGACGGCGGAGGGTATATTTATGACATAAAGATATCGGGGGACCTGATGTTCCTGGCACTTGCCTTGGCAGACCCTGGGAATCCCGGCGGGATGAAAATCCTAGACATATCAGATCCTCAACACCCCTCTGAAATAAGCTATTGCGCGGTGCCTAACAACGGATACGCTGTCGGAGTAGATGTCTCAGGAGATTTCGGATATCTGGCGTGTAGCCATGTAGACTTTGTGATGGTCAACATCGCCGATCCCCGCAACCCTTATGTCTGCAGTCATATATGGGGAGATGGAGAGGTGAGGGACGTGAACGTATCAGGAGACTACGCATATTTAGCCAATGATTATTATGGATTGAAAATCATCAGTGTGGTCGATCCCAATAGTCCTTTCGTAATTGGGATATGTGATACCCCCGGTGACGCAGAATGCGTCGTTGTTAATGGTGATGTAGCTTACGTCGCCGACGGAGGTGCCGGACTGCGTGTGATAGATGTCTCTGACCCCCAACAACCCAATGAAATAGGGTACTGCGATACCCCAGACTTTGCGCAGGACGTAGTTATAGTGGGTGATCTTGCCTACGTAGCTGATGATAATGGCGGCTTGCGTATCATTGATATCCACGATCCCCAAAACCCCGCCGAAATCGGATTTCTCACTTTTCAGGGTAGAGCTAGTGAGGTGGTAGTTTCAGACAGTTGCGCATTCTTGACGCTTATATCGGAGGATTGGCAACCCGATGAAAACTCCGGATTGCGAATCGTTGATATTTCGACTCCTACTAATCCCTTCGAGATAGGTCATTACAACTCGCCTGGTATGATATACGACGCGGCACTGTCGGAACGCATCGCATGTCTGGCGTGCGGCACCGGCTTACTGACCATTGACGTAGGAGACCCTGCTAATCCAGTGGAATTGGCACATTGTGATATCATTGGTGGTATCTCCTTCATCGAGGTCTCTGGGAATTACGTGTATAATGGGAACGGTGAGGAAGTGAGAGTGATCAGCATAGCCAATCCTGAACAGCCTATCCTGATCGGGTCATGCCCGGCAGTGTACATTCTGTCGGACCTTGCTGTCGCCGGTGATTATTTGTACGCCTCCGCCTGGTATTATGGATTGGAAGTCTTTGACATTTCCAATCCGCAGTTCCCATCACTAATTTACTGCCCGGGTGACCTTCTGGTTGACGCCTACGGGATAGGAATCGAAAACAACTGCGCTTACCTGGCCGCACACTACTATGGACTTTGGATAATTGACATCACGAACCCTCACAATCCGACCGTAGTGAATCATTTTGCCACGCCCGGCTACGCCGATGACGTACAGGTGATAAATGGCGTCGCTTACGTGGCTGAGGCGCAAGGTGGACTGCAGATTTACGATGTATCAGACCCCTACTACCCCTCAGTGCTCGGATCCTACGACACACCTGGTTGGGCTCGCAAAGTCAAAGTCGTGGGAGCTTATGCCTATGTTGCGGATGACACGCGGGGGATTCACATTGTTGACATCCGGGATCCCAGCCATCCGTTCATGGTCGGTTACTACAACACGCCTGGGGCAGCCCTCGGAATTGCCGTCATGGGCGAATATGCTTACGTGGCTGACACCTATCGGTTCGAGATCTTCGACTGCTCCCAGGCGATGGGCATGCAGCCTTCACAACAGATAGAGCCACCACTCAGCTTTTCCCTGCACCCTGCCTATCCCAATCCTTTCAATCCTATCACCAGGCTGGCATTCGATTTGCCCATCGCTTCTCAGGTGACTCTTTCAATCTATGATATCTTGGGTCGCCATGTTACGACTCTGATCAATAACTGGCAAGCTGCCGGAAGCCATCAAGTCACCTTCGACGGATCCGACTTGTCGTCCGGCATCTATTTCTACCGGCTTACAGCAGGAGACCTTACCGCCACACAAAAAATGGTGTTGGTTAAATAGTATTTGCATCTGTGTCGAAAAAATCGTAAATTCCCTGTCGAACAACTTGCTTTGGTCAATATGTGGTAAGGGAGACATCATGTCCAGAAACATCCTGTTTTACCTGACGGTTGGACTATTGTCAATGGGCACTGCAAGCTTCGCAGTGCTGGTCGATGGTCATTGTTACCTGCAAAACCAGGTGGAACATGACAGCGTTTTGGTGCAATTCGTGGTAGATTCCACCGGCATCCTCGCCGGCGGCGACACCACTGACATCCAAGGCTACTATCAATTCGACCTCGACAGCGCGGGCGTTTTCGACATCTATTTCAGACACCCGGGCTACATCACATACGGAATTCAGAACCGCGAGATCATCAATCCCACTACTTTGGAAGACGTCACCCTGTCTGAGCTTCCACAAGGCAACTACCTGACCTCACCACTTGACACCACGCTGGGTCCAGCCACCTACATCGTTGACGCTAACCTCCAGGTGTTGATCGGCGACACCCTCATCATCGAACCGGGAGCCGTTTTTCTATTGAATGGTGCTTACAACCTTGAAATCTACGGCTATATGTACGCAGTCGGCACCGCGACTGACAGCATCCGGTTCCTGAACGCTTCGCCCACCGTACCGTGGGGAAGTGTCATCTTCCGAAACGGCGCCAACGACAGCAGCGAATTTTCCTACTGTTTCGTAACCGGCGCGGGCGGCAGCGGCTTGAACACTTACTGGACCGACCTCACCATCTCCCATTGCACCTTTGACCACAACAGCGCCAACTGGGGCGGCGGCATCTACGTCTCGTTCGCTTATCCGGACATCACCGACTGCATCATAACCAACAATTTCGCCCTCCACAACGGCGGCGGTATCTACTGCACTCGTTCCTCGCCCCGAATTGCCGACTGCATCGTGACAGACAATTCCTCCAGTCCTTTGTGGGGCAGCGGCAGAGGAGGTGGAGGCATCACCGCCAACCATTTGTCCAGCCCCACCATCACCGGTTGCGTGGTCTCAAATAATTATTCCTACCGCCACGGCGGAGGCATCAGCATCAATGACAATTCCCATACCGAAATCACCGACTGCATCATTACCAATAACCAAGCCGATTCCACCGGAGGCGGCATCGCCATCGCCGGAACTTGCGCATCCATCATCGCACACTGCACCATCGACAGCAACCGCGCGTCCCAGGGCGGCGGACTCTGTTTCGGCTGGAACATCAGCTATTCCATCGATAGCTGCGAAATCAACTCGAACTCGGCGGATACTCTGGGAGGCGGCATCTACGTGTTCGGCAGCGCCCCTTACTTCTCTCGCTGCACCGTCGCCTTCAACACCGCCCCTGACACCGGAGGCGGCATCTATGCCCGTCAGACCGGCTTGGACCTGATCAACTGCACGGTGAGCCACAACGCCGCCCCTCTGGGCGGAAACGCCTTCTTCACCGCCGATTCACTGGATACTCTGGCAGGAGACACCCTCATCAATTCCATCTTTGCCTTTGCTACTCAAGGCGAAGGCATCTATATTGACACCACGATCAATCCCATGTCCATCACATGCTGTGACATCTTCGGCAACGCCGGTGGTGACTTCGGCGGCAATATCCCCGACTCCTTAGGTCAGATCGAAATCACCAATTATAATGGCGACCCTTGCGACTACTTCTATAATATCTTCCTCGACCCTGCATTCGTCGATCCCGGAACTCGGAATTTCCATATCCAGTTCGGCTCCGCCTGCATCGACGCCGGAGATTCGATCCTGCCCTTTGACCCCGACTCTACCATCGCCGACCTCGGCGTCCACTATTACGATCAGAATCAACCTGTCGTCAAACAGCCGGTGACCAATATCGCCACTGAATTTCGCTTATACCCGAACTATCCCAATCCCTTCAACTCTTCGACCGTCTTGCGTTATTCCATACCTCAAGCCGCCAGAGTCTCGTTGGTCATCTACAACATCCTGGGGCAGAGGGTCGCCATATTGTACGACGGAATACAAGAATCCGGCGTTCACCGCATCACCTGGGATGCCTCACACCTCTCATCCGGTGTGTACTTCGCCCAATTGCATTCAGCCGATAACGTCAAAACAGTAAAAATGGTGCTGATGAAATAACAAAATAGTGCAGAAAATCGCTTTCGACCGGAGGGGACCATGAAAACCAGCCTCAAATACGCCATAGCGCTAATCATCATTATCGCCATTCCCGGCATAACCCTACCCCAGGGCTGGAACGTAGAGCTGATGGGGACTATCGGTTACTGGAATAGTGCAGAAGGCGTTGCCGTGCAGGGAAATTACGCCTATGTTGCCACCAACTCCACCGGGCTGCGGGTGGTTGACATTTCCAATCCGACAGATCCCATTGAAATCGGATATTGTAACACCGCCCGGTCCAGTCGGGACGTGGCAGTTTCCGGCAGCTATGCCTATGTCGCGGATGGAGATTCGGGCTTTCGGGTAATTGATATTTCTGATCCCGCCCATCCTATCGAAACAGGACTCTGCCAAACCTCAGGGGAGGCTCGCGGAGTCACGGTGTCCGGGAACTACGCCTATGTTGTCAATTGGGATGATGGTTTGCGGGTAATCGACATCTCCGATCCCGCTAATCCCTCTGATATCGGACATTGTTTCCCGTTCGGCACTGCTTCCGGCATTGCGGTTTCCGGCAGCTATGCTTATGTGGCGGATTTTGATCAAGGATTACGTGTCGTCGATGTGTCGAATCCTGCCGATCCCGTTCAGGTCGGAATTTGTGCTACCCCCGGATCGTCTTATGATCTTGACGTCTCCGGCAACTACGCCTTTGTTGCGGATTGCGGAGAAGGTTTGCGGGTAATCGACATCTCTGATCCTGCCAATCCCTTCGAAGTTGGGCATTGTGACACCCCAGGAAGTGCTATTGATGTCGTGGTTTCCGACAGTTACGCCTATGTGGCTGAAGCTTATGAAGGTCTTCAGGTCATCAATATCTCTGACCCTCTCAATCCCGTTCCGGAGGGATGTTGCCAAACCCCGGAGCATGCCGAGGGTGTTGCAATGTTCGGCAATTACGCCTATGTGGCGAATGGTTTTGACGGAATGCGCGTCATCGACATCTCTAATCCAAATCAGCCCTTCGAGACTGGATATTATGACCCCCCCTGTGGACCTTATGCTGTCGCCGTTTCAGGTAACTACGTTTATCTGGCGGCTGATGTTGACGGTCTACGGGTCATAAATATCTCCAATCCCGATCATCCTGTGGAGGTGGGACATTATGACACCCCAGGACATGCCTATGCTATTGCGGTTTCCGACAGCCATGCTTACGTAGCGGATTGTGGAAGCCTGCTGGCCATTAATATCTCCAATCCACAAAATCCCATCCTAACCGGAAGTTGCAGCACTCCCGGGTGGGCTGAAGGTATTGTCGTCTCTGGCAACTATGCCTATGTGGCGAATGGCTATGCAGGGGTGCGAATTGTAGACATTTCCAATCCTGCCAATCTAATCGAGATAGGCTACCATAGCACTATGTCCTTGGCGGAAGCTGTCGCAGTCTCCGGCAACTACGCCTTTGTTGCGACTGAGCTCATGGGGTTGGAAATTCTCAATGTCTCTAATCCCTCTAATCCTATCGAAGTGGGATACTATGAAACCATGGTGTGGGTTCAATGTGTTGCGGTTTCCGGCAACTATGCCTATGTCGTCGATCTTGCGGAAGGTCTGCTGGTGCTTGACATCTCTGACCCTATTCATCCTATTGAGGTCGGAAATTGTGCAAACCCATTGACGGCCGAAGCCATCACGGTCTCTGGCAACTATGTATATATGGCGAATGGGGATGCGGGGATGCGAGTCATCGATGTCTCCGACCCCACCAATCCCATTGAAGTTGGATATTATGACACCCCAGGACATGCTTTCAATGTAGCCGCTTCCGGGAACTACGCCTATTTGGCAGACCATGCATACTTCGAAATCCTGGACTGTACTGAAGCATTGCCGGTTAAAGAAAATCCCGCACCGCAAATCCCGGTGTCATTTTCACTCAATCCGCCCTATCCCAATCCGTTCAACGCCTCCACCGTCCTGTCCTACAGCATTCCATACCGTGGCAAGGTCGCTCTATCCATCTACAATACCCTGGGTCAACGCGTCACCACACTATTCAACGGCGTCCAAACTCCCGGCATCCACACTGTCTCCTGGAACCCCTCGGATGTCGGTTCCGGGATCTACTTCTGTCGGCTCGAGGCGGGAAATTCCGTGCAGACGCGAAAACTCGTTTTACTAAAATAGTCGTTCAAACTCTGGAGGACGAAATGAGAGCCCTCATTTTGTTCTTGATCTTAGCACTGAACATGGCGACTGAAGCTCAACCGCCCGACACCCTATGGATTCGCACTTTCGGGGGATCCGCCAGAGACATGGGGCACAGCGTCCTGCAGACCGAAGACGAAGGCTTCATCATAGTGGGAGAAACTCAGTCCTATGGTGCAGGCGGTCAGGACGTATGGGTGATCAAGACAGACTCCAGGGGCGTCCTGGAATGGGATCAGACCTACGGCGCCGGCAATCACGAAGTTGGCATGTGCATTCAGCCGACCGATGACGGAGGATATATCATTGTAGGCGCGGCAGTAACCTGGGCAACGATGACGGATGTCCTAATGATCAAGATCGACGCCGATGGCTATGAACGGTGGAGTAATACCTTCGGAGGTAGCGATTGGGACGAAGGCAATTATGTCCAGCAGACTACCGACGGCGGATATGTCATCGCAGGCAGGACCCGCTCGTATAGCGAAGGCTATGGTAACGTGTGGCTGATCAAGACTGACCGGGACGGCTTCGAACAATGGGACCACACTTACGGGGGCAACCAAACGGACTGCGGCAACTGCGTCGAGCAAACTGCCGACGGCGGTTATATCATCACCGGCTACACCGATTCATTCGGCGCCGGTCAGCTCGATGTCTGGCTGGTCAAGACTGATTCCAGCGGCAATGAAGACTGGAACCGCACCTTTGGCGGACCGAATAACGACTCAGGAAATGCCGTGCGACAGACTGCCGATGGGGGCTATATCATCGCAGGGAATGCCAATATCACCTATACCGGAAGTGATGCCTGGTTGATCAAAACCGATTCCACCGGCAACGTAGCATGGGATAGGATCTTCTCAAGATGTTGCGACGACTATGCTTCAGATGTCCGTCTGACCAACGATGGCGGGTACATATTGGCAGGAGCATCGGCACCGGACAGCTTGTATTATGATGATCTCTGGTTGATCAAATGCGACAACGACGGCGACAGCCTCTGGAGTCGCAGCTACGGCGGCGTCAGCGCCGAATGGGCGAATTGCGTCCAGCAGACCAGTGACGGAGGCTATGTAACTGTCGGATATACGCAGTCTTATGGCGCCGGAGAGGGCGATATCTGGTTGGTCCGAGTCAACTCCGAAACCTCTGCCACACCCGATTTTGAGGTTCCATCTGCTCTGGAATTCGCCCTCCACCCTGCGCATCCAAATCCCTTTAACAACACTACTACCTTTACATATGCCATTCCCCATTCGGGATCAGTGACTTTTGCCATCTATGACATCTTGGGGCAACGCGTCGCCACCTTATTCAACGGCGCCCAGACTGCCGGTATCCACTCTATCTCCTGGGATGCCGTCAGCCAATCCTCCGGCATCTATTTCTGCCGACTCCAGTCCGGCGCTTACAGCCAATGCCAGAAGCTAGTCTTAATCAAATGACGTTTGAAGGAGAATCGTACTCTAAGCAAGAAAGTCCTTGACTTCGCAAACTCCAGTGATTATATTGTGATATGGGGTCGCAGGCGTCACGTCCACCCTCGGATGTGGACCGCCTCGGGGCACCGGATCCGCAGCACATCAGCCAGAGGCACAATCGTGAGGACCTTGCCACGGTCTTCGTGATTGTGCCTTTTTTGCGCACGCGCACCGCTTTCCAAGAGGAGGAAACATGAACACCAGAACATCCTTAGGGCTGCTGATCGGCTTGCTGGCAATCACCGCCGTCAGCTTTGCCATCCAGGTGGACGGCTACTGCTATCTGGAAAACCAGCAGAATCATGCCGGCACCAAAGTCTTGTTCCGGGCTGATTCACCGACCGCAGTGACAGATTCGGTCTATACCGACAACCTGGGGTACTATCAGCTTGATGCAGCCATTGGGATCTATGACATCTTCTACACCCACGAAGGCTTTGGCGGCGAAATCGTGTATAACCAGTTGTTGGTTACGCCGACCACCCTTCCCGAGGTCACGCTCTCGGCTATCCCGGACGGCATCCACATTTCAGGATCCCTGAGTGGCATCTTGGCAGACACAGTCTATGTGGTTGAGGATGATATATGGATAGAAAATGATTTTGCATTAACCATAGAAGCCGGGTCTGCTTTTTATTTCCTGGGCGATGAGATCAACAGCTATCGATTTGAAATATATGGTCAACTTATCTGCCATGGCACGGAAACGGACAGCATCAAGTTCCTGCCTGCCGGTAACTCTCCGGGATGGGGCGGAATACACTTTTCTAATGCCGAATACGGTCGCCTCGAATACTGTGTCATTTCTGGGTGCAATGATTACAGTGCGCTGTACTTGCATGGAGAATACTATGACAGCCTCATTGTCAGACATTGCGCAATTGTCGGCAATCAGGAAAACGGAATTGAATGTGGTGAAGGCGAAATCCTGCTTGAATATTGCATGATTGGAAACAATTCTGGTTATGGGATCCAGTGCTACATTTACTCCCGACCCATTATCCGTAATTGCTCCATTACAGGGAACGGAGATTGGGGGATATACTGCTACGATGCTAGGTACCTGCTGACGGTCGACCATTGCACAATAACTCTGAATGACGGGGATGGGATATTTTTCGATTACGCGGAAGGGACAGTCTCCAATTGTACCATAAGTCGAAATGGAGGTCCTGGGATTAGATGCGGCGTCAACAACAGAGCCGTTATCCTGAACACCACTATAGAGGGTAACACTGATGCCGGGATCTTGTTTGATGATTCAGAGAATACCAGCGTTACCTATTGTGATTTCTACAATAACGCTGGTGGGAACTTTACGGGAAGTGTCATCCCCCAGGCGCTCGGGGAAATCGTCACCATCAACGCCAATGGAGATTCGTGCGATGTATATGCCAACCTGTACCTGGACCCCCGGTTTGTGAACCCTTCCATTGGCGACTACCACCTCCAAGCCGCCTCCCCCTGCATCGACGCCGGTGACCCCGATTCGCCCCTCGACCCCGATGGCACAGTTGCCGACATCGGCGCTTTCTACTTCAATCAATTATGGGTCAACGACGATCCCAAATTGCTGCAACCATCCGAAATCCGTCTTTTCCCGAATTATCCCAACCCCTTCAACGCCGCAACAGTCATAGAGTATTCACTACCCCAAGCCGGACGAATTTCCCTCATTGTTTACAATATCATAGGTCAGAAGGTGGCGACGCTGGTGGATGGGTATCAGGATGCCGGTTACCATAGCGTCAATTGGAATGCCGCCAGTCTAGCGTCAGGCGTGTATATCTATCAGTTGCAGGTCAGCAGCCACACGCTGACACAGAAGATGGTACTGTTAAGATAACCATATGTCGGGTTTCTACGGAGCCTAGCCCACTTTCTATCTGTCATTGCGAGCCTTGCCCGCCACAGGCGGGGCAGCGAAGCAATCTCCTTCAACGCGTCATTCCCGCGACTTGTCCGCCGAGGCGGTCAAAAGGGTGATTTCCAAATAGTCAAAATCCACTTCAGCCCCAACGGGGCGTAATATTTCAGCCCAGGGCAACGCCCTGGGTAAAGGCATTCCCTCTTCCATTAATCTTCCCCCCGGTATCCGGGGGGAATTCAAAGCGGGGACTTTCTGACTTTGCGACTTTCGAACTTTCAAACTTCCTTGCGCCTATGCGTGAGACTTTCGTATTCCGGCTCTTGAGGGAAAGACAGACGAGAATTCCCGGAGGGTACTATGAGAACGCCTTGCTTGAGTAAATGCGGGCTGATCGTGA